>Ga0268246_10000098_pt1 | contig 82020 bp, 67 predicted proteins | sample AgamicOrSfe_FD_200242 | JGI IMG/M metagenome (GOLD analysis project Ga0268246, IMG submission 200242) | Agave microbial communities from Guanajuato, Mexico - Or.Sf.e (v2) (version 2) | ecosystem: Host-associated > Plants > Phyllosphere > Phylloplane/Leaf | place: Guanajuato, Mexico | collected... | reverse complement strand
CTCCTCGTCGCAAGAGTAGCTCTGACATCGCTTCCCGACCGATTTCCGTACGTCGTCGGAGAGAACCCACGATGGAGGCTTGGAGTGTAGGGAAGACACCATAGCATTCAAGCATTCGACTTGACTCGAGGCTCAAAGATAGCGTTGGGCTTCTTCGACGAGCCTTGATGATTCGGTATCTGTGCAACACAGCGGCTTGAATCGTTCAGCAACCAGGGGATCTGGTCGAGCTCAGGTAGGTTCATCACTCGGTGAGAGGCACGTCAGCGGTTGATTTCTCGATCGTCGGCTCGACGGTAGCTGGCTCGACAGTAGCGGGCTGCTGAGTAGCTGGCTCCTGGGTAGCTGGCTCCTCGGTAGCTGGCTCCTCGGCGGCTGGCTCCTCGGCGGCTGGCTCCTCGGTAGAAGTCTTCGCAAGGACTGCATCCCCAATGACCGGATCTGAAGCGTTTGGCTTCTCGACACTTAGATCCTCATCGTCATCCCAGATCTTGACTTTCTCGGCGTAAGAATGAATGTCGGAGAAAAAGGTGTCCTCAATGGTGTGGCCCTTGCCCCCAGCGACCTTGAGTATCAGGTCATTCAACGACGATCGACCGAGAATATCAACATGGTCACCTGTGGGAATTAGCTGATGGCGAGATTATGACCCTTTTCCTCGCGCACTCACCGGTATTCGGACCTCCACGTGGACTGAATCGGTCAGGCTCGTGAGGCATCTCATAACTTGTCACTTTGATTCCTGACGGGTTGTATCGCTTCATCCTCCATCCCTTTGCGCACATGTACGCACTACTCAGCAAATTGACTGTACCATCGCCCTCACCGAGCATGACTCCGTGATCGACCTTGGAGTCCTCAAACATGGCGGTCGTGTCGATGCTGACGTTCGATTTGGCTCCAGGCATTGGATCGTTCTTGTAATAGTATGCTCTCTCTGTTGGCTTTCCGATGCCGTAGAAGCAGTAAATCTTCATGTTGGGCGCTTTCGGTAGTCTAGTCTCGAGAGGGTTGATCCACTTGGAGTGATCCAGCTGGTTTCGTTCTACTTCTTCCTTGGTATGTGCTACACCATGTGAATACGAGCCCTGGACCATCTCTTTGTACCACTTTTCAGTATTGTTCCACAACCAGGGAAAGGAGTCCTCAACGGTCAGGTTCTTCTGAGATCCAGTCTCTTGTGAATGTCTGAAATTGATGAAACGTCCATAGGTCACATTTTGACCTGGTAGATCGTCAGGCGCTCCATTCTCGTCACCCCATACAGCATTACCTCCGATCGGAAGCATACTAGAAAGCCCAGGCATGTGACGGAAAATTTCAGCTCTTTCGTGTCTGCTGAGAAACTTCTCTAGGCCATACACGGCAAAAGCATTCAATTGCGCAGTGTCCTTCATCTCTCCTGACACGACAGCGGGTAAATCCTTCAGCGCTCCCAGCATACAACCAGAGATATTGATCCAACCATCAATGTGGTCGTCTACCCAGGATGGACCACCATTACCGTATCCTTCTGCCTCGACCCAGTGGAAAAAGTAGTAAAGAACCTGTGAGCCCATGCTGTGGCTGAGGAGTATTGGCTTTTTTCCTGCGATCCTGTAGGCTTGCTCGATGTGCATCTTTAACCTGGTGAAGTATTGATCGCGAATCTCAAGATTCAGGTAGCTGAGTCGCCAATCGTAAGCCGCAGTGAAGGCGTTGGAAGGGTCATATCCGATGGTTGCAAGGTTCTCTAGGATTTTGTTCCAGATCCAGTAGCCAGTAATGAAAAAATCTGCAGCATCGAAGCCTTGGGCTGCTCGGAGTTTGATACCAGGAGGGTCGAGTCCGGTCTTCTCGTCCAGCATGATGTGCTTCTTCCAGACGGGCTTGTCCAAGACCAATGCTCGCATCATACTCCAACTGCCCCATAATCTCTTTCTGAAGTACTGTCTCGACTCCTTGTCGGTGCCCCAGCTTTCCAGTCCAGTCGAAATGACTCCTGGGATCATGATGACGGGATGGGTGGCTTCTATGCCTAGGGATTTGGCGTGCAATCCAATGGAGAAGGAATCATAATCGACAGCATCACGCTCATGTTTCTACTCGCCGTGGGTTGTAAGCTTCTCGTCCATCAGCGCGTGCGAGCGTGATAGATGGATAGGATCGATCGTTGACTAACCTGAAGTTCGCGCGCGTCCTTGATCAAGCCAGCAGGGAGTACATCCATGATAGAGTCGAGATTCATGTCGCGCAGCATGGCCAAGTCCATCATGTCGTTACTGCTGGCGAAGAGGCCAGCCGCAACAATTCCAAACAGTCCTCCGAGCCCGAATATCCAGAAGTTCCGTCTCTTTGTGCCCTTTGGTTTCTTGGTCAGACTCTTGTACTGTTGCGCCGGAACCACCTTATAATCATCAGGAGTCGGGCTGTTCTCTCGCGATATCGAGGGTGTCGATGCGGGCGAGTCGCCGCCGACAAAGACGCTGACAATTCTCCTTCGCAGCTCTGACATGCTGGCTATGAATGCGCGGCCTCACGACTCGCGATTGGGATGTCAGGAGAAATAGAATGATGGTCCCTGAATCTGGTTGGAGACGGACGGGCAGCTGCACCTGCGGATGTTTTGTTCCTGAGCGATTTCCCCGAACCATGCCGTCATTGGCCGGTGCTTCCGCGTGCACCTTCCGCGGTCGGAGTGAAGTGAACTGAAAGCATAATTTGACATGTGAAGATCGCGAACGACTGAACGTCACGCGATACAAAATACTTGACCTACAACTAGTTCTACCATGACCACCACTGTCGAAGCGGAGGGAGGCCCAATTGTCGAAGACACCCGCCACGGCCTCCTCTACATTCAATATGGCCAAGACAAGGAAGCGGAATATCTCACAGCCATTCGACAATTGATATCAAGAGACCTTTCGGAACCATACAGCATCTATGTCTACCGGTACTTCTTATACCAATGGGGAGACTTGTGCTTCATGGCCATCGACACCACGGGCACTCTCATTGGTGTCATCGTCTGCAAGCTAGAGGTCCATCGTGGAGGCCCTTTGCGAGGATACATTGCCATGCTTGCGGTCAAAGACGATCAACGCGGGAAGGGGATTGCTACTAAACTGGTCCGCATGGCTGTAGAGGCTATGGTCGAGAAAGACGCCGATGAGGTACTGCGTGCATGCTGTTTCGAATATTTTCGACAACACATTTCTGACAAACATAGATCGCTGTTGAGACTGAGATCGACAATATCCCATCACTAAAACTGTACGAGCGCTTGGGCTTTCTCCGAACCAAACGCCTACATCGATATTATTTGAGCGGAAACTCGGCGTTTCGATTGATCTTGTATCTCAAGGAGGGCACGGCGTTGAAACCGACCCAACCACCACCACTCTACCCAGAAGAATCATTGGCATACACATGATATTATATGCCCAACAGTTTCTCTACGACTTGACGAGCTCTGTCCGCTTCGACAGTACCCTCTTCGGCCCTACGAACCATTTGTCCAACGAAAAACATGGCCTTGCCCTTCTGACCCTTTTCGCGGATCGCTTGCACCATGTCCGGGTTTTCATCCAGGATCGATTGGGCCAATTGTCGGTACTCGTCTTCACCCATTGGCCTTAGACGCAGGTTGCCCTCGTCAATGAGCTGCTCGACTGACTTGTTCATCGCATCGCCGCGGTAGACCTGTTGAAGCAGCTGTTTCGCATTTCGACCAGTCAGATTTCGCTGCAACAGATTGCTGAGAATATCTGCCAGCATCTGCGGTGTGATGACGACATCGGCCCAGCTCCGATTATCTTCGGTCAGAAGACCGCCAATTTCGTGCAGGATCCAGTTGCCCACCATCTTGCCGACTTTGGCTTTGTCTTGGGATGGCACCGATGAGAGGATGATGTCTGCTGTCTTGGCGCAGAACTCCAATCTCTCGCCATCGTCTTGCGAAAAGAGTGTCGTGGCGTCCTTGCGCGATAGAGCAAAGTCGTCCATGGCTCGCACTATCGTATCTTCAGGAGCTTCGGGTAATGTCGAAGCTAGATGGTCCACGAGTTCCTGGCCGATATAGATAGTTCCAAGATCCGGATCAGGCATATACCTGTAATCGACCTCTCCCTCCTTACTCCTCAAGCGTGTCGTCTCTGTACTTCCAATCGTCCATCCTCTCGTTTCTCCCTCGATGACTCCGCCAGCCTCCAGTACGGCAATCTGTCTGTCTCTCTCCGCCACAATGGAGTCCTCAACCGCCTTGAACGAACTCAAATTCTTGATTTCCGTCCTTGTGCCCAGGCTCCTGACACCCGCATACTCCTCGCCACTGCCCTCCTCCCCTCGTCTCCTCACACTAACATTGACATCCGCCCTCAACCCACCGGTCTCCATACCAGCCACACAAGCATCCACGGCCCTGAGCAACGCCTGAATCTTCCTCACGACCGCCGCCGCCGTCGCCGGCGAATGAATATCCGGCAACGAAATAATCTCAATCAACGGATGACTCACACGATTGAAATCCATCAAATACGTCGACGGCAGCTGATGCGTAGACTTGGCCGTGTCCTGCTCCATCTGCACCTGCTTGATGCGCACAACCACCTTCCCATCCGTCGCGTCAGCGGGATCGATGCCGTCGTCGGCCGTCAGTACGAGCTCGCCGTTCCGCGCAAAGGGCGCGTAGTACTGCGTGATCTGGTAGCCGTTCGGCTGGTCTTGGTAGAAATAGTGTTTGCGATCGAAGGAGCTGCGGGGCTGGATGTCGCATTTCAGCGCGAGGGCGGCGCGGATTGCGGGGATGAGAGTCGCGGTCTGGAATTGTGGTTGTGTGCCTGGTAGGGCGGCGTCGAAGGGGGCGACGTGCGTGTTGGGGGTTGCGTTTGTGGAGGTTTGGGCGCGGGAGAAGAGTTTGTGGGCGGTGTTGAGTTCGGCGTGCACTTCGATGCCGACTGTGAGCTCCCATTTTGACAGGCGATCGTCCTTCTGAGGAGGAGTGTTTACATCTGATTTGGCGGCTTTTGCTGCTTTTTTGCGTGCTTTGGCTTCTTCCTTCAATTGCTTTCGCAAGGGGACAGCGTCTGCTTTCGAGGCATCGTGCTGGTGGCGGCGCTGGAGACCAACAGCATGACCGCCATTGATGCTCAGAAATACAGGTCCATATAGGAGAGCACTTGCTCGCCTAGAAAGTAAGCGAGGAACTCTGGTCAGTGACATCAATGCATCTAACATTTGTAGGAAATATCTGGATCGAGTGGCTTTCCAGATGTGAAATTGGAGAAGCCTCAGACTTGGCAACTTTAGCCGACACCTACTGGACATCTCCATCTGGTCGACGATTATTCTTCCTTACACATCACCACACCACATCACCTTACACTTCAATACCCTTCAGTCATGGCGCTATGCACTCGATCACCACTCCGAGCGCTCCTCCAATGCCCCGCGACGCTGCGTCCAGCCTTCTACCGCACATTCACCACCACCGCCCGACGACCATACTACTCATACGAACACGACGAAGTACCACCCTACCCGGAGACTGAATCGACCATTCTCTCGGCCGCACTCACCCACGTCCCTTCGCAAGGATTCACACAAGAGGCGCTGCGCTCCGGCCTCCGCGACGCCGGATACCGCGACGCAAGCGCGAACCTGTTCCCGCGCGGCGAATTCGAGGTCGTCATGTACCACCTGACGACGCAGCGGCTGGGGCTGAAACACCGCGTGCAGTTCAGCGAGGACGAGAGCAGGGTCGGGCGGAAAGTCAAGGCGTTGGTGCTGGAGCGGTTACGGGCGAATGTTGATGCGGGGGTTGTGCCGCGGTGGCAGGAGGTATGTGTCCTATAAGAAAAGGTATACCTGGTGATGGGGTGCTGATGTACCACAGGCGCTGGGACTGATGTCCCTGGCTGGCAACATACCCGCGTCGCTGAAGGAGCTCGGGGCGCTGAGTGATGAGATCTGGTTCCTGGCTGGCGACGTCTCGGTCGATACGTCGTGGTATACGAAGCGCGCGTCGCTGTCGTCGATATATGCGGCCACCGAGCTCTATCAGACGACGGATCAGAGTACGGATATGAAGGACACGGAGCAGTTCCTCGACAGACGGTTGGAGGAGGCGAGAGTGCTGGGGAGTGCGGCGGGTAATGTCACGCAGTGGGCTGGTTTTCAGGGCGTTGCGGCGGTTAATATGATGAGGAGTATGGGTGTCAGGATATGAGCAAAGACAGAGGTGGGGAGTTTTCCCTGTGTATTATATGTACATCTACAACGTACCGACTGTAACTTCGACTTTACAGCCGCTTCCCTCACGACCACCGGGCCAGTTCTTCTTCTTGCCCATCTTGCCTATCCGACCAATGTCCGACCCGACCATTTCTTGCACATCGTCCAGAGGGTTCCTCGACGTCATCTTGTCCTGCGTGGCTCTGAACTGTAGATCTACGTGTAGCACCAGGTTCTCATTCTTGGTCTTTGTCCATTTGCTGGTTACCTTGACTCTCTGTTCTCTACCAACGCGACCTGCAGGGTACATGGTACCGACAAGACCCGCCATGCGCCCAAGGAGCTTGACTGACCATAGTGTCATCGGGTCGAGTAGCGACGACATGGCAGCGTAGAAGGCCTGGTCGGTCGGTGGAAGATCCCTGTCACCTCCCCAACGTTCACAAAGAAGCAGAGCCAACATGGCCCGCTCGGTGTGTGTCAAGCCATGTACAGCAGCCATCGCACCCGTCGTAGTGAACCGCAGCGCAGACGATGGTCTGATGTCCCTAGCATAGGTGGAATGCGTATTCATCGTCGCTGCCAGTGCGTTAATCATATCTTGTGAGATGTCCCGGAAAGGTGAGTCGTGGCCTTTGGTGTCATCCGGGATGCAGTCGAACAGTATCTTGGAGAGGAGTCCGTTGTCGTCGCGGGAATGTGGAGCAACAGCCACCTGGAGCGGCGACTGAGCTCTGACTTCTCTTGAAAGGGTAGAATAGAGGAAGCCCTCCCTGACTCCTCCTTGACAGAACCGTACCTCTTTGATATGTGGTAGAGCGGCCGAAAGAGCCGTGACAAGGAAAGCCACCGCGGGCACCTGACTTGCTCTCCTCTCCGAGATCCTGAAGACGCCATCGCCTTCTTCTTCCTCTGATTCCTTTGCTACCGACGCCTGCACGGCAGAAGTGTTCAGGAAATCCTCCTTGCTGGCAGTGAACCCATTGATAATTGGAATGGGGTACGGCTGGACGGCGTGTTGGCTCATGAGCACGAACCCCCAACCTCTGAAGCCGCCACCGGAAAGGTACAGAGGGAATCCGCCCTCCTGTCTGGCGGCTCGTACCAATTCGTCCGGAACATGTAAGCTCGCATATGCCTGACTGATCGTGTCTCTGATCTCGTTCGCAAACCGCTGCCTCGAATCACCGCCTTCTCTGTCAGCGTCCATGAGACGTTTCGTCAACGCAGCAGCACCAAACGGCATGCTCACCGCACCCTGCTGTGGCAGCTGCAAGTTGCCGTCCCGACCATGGCTGATGATCCACGTGAGCTGCGTACTGCCACCTCCAAGATCCATCATGAGTCCGCCAACATAGCCAAGAGAAGAAGCCACGCCCATGGCGCCAACACGACCTTCATCTTCCTTTGCCAGCAGAGTCACGTCCCAAGCCGTGGCATCTTTGATGGCTTTCCGGAAGGCTTCCGAGTTGATTGCTGTACGAGTCGCCTCGGTGGCGAGGACTGTGATGTTTTGCGACCGCACCGAAAAGTCGCTACAAGTGTTCTTGAACTGTATCAATGAAGCGACGACCGAGTGGATGACTTGATCAGGAATCGGGATTCGTTGAGCTTTGTCGGGTGTGAATTGAGCATCGTAGAGCGAGATTCCAACGCGAGACTGATACAAAGTGGGCACTATGCGTGCAGTAGGTGGTGACAGGTCGGATATCGAGAAGCGTATGCCATTGCTGTGCTTGGTAGTCAGTACAAGTGAATTGGCGCAAAGCTTATTAGTGCTCTTGTCTTTAAAGCTAACCCGAGGGCCTCATTGTCGTTTGAGGCTGGTCATGCAAAAGACAGGAAGCTCATGCGATGGACAACCGAAATGACTTGAAGAGAGAGATGCGCAAGTGATGGAGAAAGGTTTCGCGGTGAAAGTCTGTCATGCTTACCTGCCCATATCAACTAGCCCGCGCAAGTATGCCGGCTCCGGCAGAGCAGCAGCCATTCTGTAGGTGCGATGTGTAGATAGTCGACTATATAAACTGGGGGAGGACCTTTGCATACAACTCCAAAGCGTTCCAATCGATAAATGTTCTACAAGAGCGCGCGACTGATGTTGGAAACCAAAATTGCGAGGAAAAATTGTGGTGAACAATGTGCGGCTGAAATTTCACACAACCATACCTTTAGAATCTAATTATATCAGGACGACCAATGGCGTCTCGTCGGTCACGATCTACGGTTGAAGATGGTAAAAGTATGCGGAATAGTCATCAATCATGTTTTCGCATGCTACAAATGCTCCCAAATATAATACAATGCAATGCTGCAGGAACGGTTCCGTAGCGGTCAAAACACCGCATCTTTTCAAAGTCCACCGATGGCTGTTCAGCCCATAGATCTCGCATGCAAGTCGAAGATCTCGTTTCTCCATCCACGGACCTCGGAGCCGTCGTCGATGCGCTCCTGGGCTTGAGCTGCCTCCTCGTTCCATAGCTTGACAACACTGCCTGGTGCATAAACACCCTTGAAGACACCCTTGCCCGGCTGGGCGACACCAATGCGGGTGTAGAGGTCTGGGTCCTCTTCTGGCTGAAGCCTGGCGGAGATGGCGCGGAAGAAGGTCATCACGTCTTGTGGATCCGAGATTCTGGTGGCACGCAGACGCTCGCGTGCGTAGAGAAGCTCACGGTTGGCCGAGTGCAATGCATCGGCAATGGCAGAGGCCAATTGCTTCTCCATGACCTTGCGGACAATCGGGCGCAAAATTGGCTTGACCAACCAAGCGAGCCATGAAAACTTGCTCTTGCGCATGGTGTAGTCGAGCTTGTGGACATTGACACGCACAGCCTTGAGAGTGACGAGCTGCTCCAGACGCTCCTTGGCGATCTCGACGTCCAGGTGAATGTCCAGACCCTTTTCGTCCAAAGCGAACGAAGCAATACCCTCGTCTGCAAGACGAAGAATACCAGAGTGGGCACGCATCCAGAAGCCAATTTCCTCGGCGCGCACAGATATACCGTCAAGCTTGATGGTGACGAGATGTGAGTGAGTGGTGGTGGTTCGGAATCTAGCCTTGCGAATCTCAAGATCGTTGTAGGTCTCGACTCGAAGTTTGTAAGGCAGGAAGGATGAGCCATTGACGGTTTTGCCGGGTTCGACGATGAGGTTCTCAAGCAAGAGGTCGATATCTGGCGTGCTGACTTCGACACGTGGAATTGGAATGTACTGAATGGCGTTGATCAACAGAGGGACGAAAGTGTTGATAGAGTCTTGAATGAGGTCGGTGTTGGTGGTGTTGTGCAGTGGCGATAGGATTCTGAAAATGTGCATCGAAGTCTGCAAAAGACGAGAGATGTCATTGTCCTTGAGGACAGAGTTGATGACGACTTGAATCTGAAGCAGAAGAGCTTCGCAATCCTTACGCAGAGTTGACTCTGAGCCAGCCTTCTCTGACTTCTCGCGCAGCTCTCGGATTTTCTCGGGAGCATGGTCCAAGAAGTCGGGATCAGTAAGTAGCTTCTGAACAGAGTTGCCGAGGTCAGAGGCAAGATTCTCGAATTGAGGATCAGAGTCCTTGTGTGACATGACCTGCTCCCACCTCTTCTCGAGATCCTTCCATGCCTGTTCGTCACCGAAAGAAGTTACCAGAGACTTGAAGTTCTTCATGGTACGGTCCATCTCGGCATTCTGCATGACATCCTCGTCGAGAGCGCTGGCCGCGTCCTCGGCGGCTCTCGAGTATGTCTTCATGTACCTCTGAATAAGCTTACCAATGACCGAAACAGAATCGGAGTAATCGTTCCTCTGTCTGAGATTGGAAATGGCTTGTTTCAGGCGGTTCATCATGACTTGACCCTCGTCTCCGCGAAGCTTCTCCTCGGCGCTTTGCTCGGTGTCCTTGAGAACTTGAGCGGCTCCATTGGCAACGACTTGTGAGACCTCTGCGGCATCCTGGGCAAGCTCCTGGTTTGGTGGGGCATCGCCCGAGTCATTTCCTGGCTCTTTCACCTTGCGACGCTCCTCCTCGCTCGGGTCGATCTTCTTTCCTGCATCTTCGGCGACGTTGGAGAGAGAGAAAGCGGCATCCTTGAAGACCTCCCTAGCGGTGATGTTGAGGTCTGAGAGGAAGACACGGAAGTCAGAGTTGGTCAAAAGGAGGGAGCCGACGGTCTGCAGGCTCTGGTAGGCAGCAGCAGTATCAGCCTTGGCCTTGGCGTTTCCTGCCTTTCTACCAAGGTCGTTGATGTCGACGTTCACTTTGGACTGAGAGAGGTACCAGAGAAAGTCTTGGATCTCCTCGTTCTTGTTCTTGTGTTGGAGAAGGTCGATGAATTGAGTGAGAAATTGCTTGGTGTATTTGGTGAGTAATCTACCAGAATCGCTGAGGTTGGGGTCGCGTGGATTCAAGATGTCAGCAGCGAGAAGAGTACGCAAGTGGACAATGGTCTGCTCAGTTGATGGCATATATCCATTGCCGATCGCCCTCAGCATCTGATATGAGTGGAGCTTTTGGTGAAGCTCGCGCTGCAGGATAGTGTCATCCTGGTACTGTGGCAGAAGCGGCTCATGGTCATCTCCGCGCTTTTTGCGGCCAAATCCCAAACACGACGACATGTTTGACTGTAATGACACTGGTGTGAAGTGTCTGAAAAGAAGATGGAGTGGTGAAAAATGGAATATGAAAATCAGAAGCTGCTGCCTACAAGGTGTGCTTGTTGGGTTCCATTGAACCTGCTGCGAAAGCTGCTATATTGCGGGGTCTGGTACGTCACTGTGACCAGTAAACTGCTTAAGATCACGATTATAGGAAGAGCCTGCGTGCGTCCACCAATATTCTGGCGCGGCGGCGGCCGAGTGACATGTTGGACGCTTTTTTAAGAGGAGTGTTGGTTATGAGTGGAGACTGGGTGTGTTTATATATGGGGTTGGAAAAAATGAGCACGCGACACAACTGCGCCTATCTTTTTTCGATATGGAGCTGTGTGTTGAACGTGTTTCGGCAATTGAACCTTCTCCAAAGGGGGAAGCCACGATACGCGATCGCGCCTTCCATCTGAAGGTACATGTACCTTACTCATGTAATAAACATGGCTCCCTAGAGCGCGTACACTATTCTACGCGTGACTTATTCCGATACAGTTCGATGCGCGTAGAAATATGTCTGCAACGGAAAATTGAGAACAATAAAACCCGATGCTTCGATCGGAAGTGCATTTCAATGATTTCCGCCTTTTTGCTGCCGTCGGTATTTGATCCACTTGCCGGGTAAAATCGCGAGACAAGCTCAAGGTTGATTCTCAAGCAATTCGGAAAATCCCCGTGGATACACCCGCTGCTGGAGTACCTTCTTACCTTGTTGTTAACGAATCTCGGACATTGGAAGCGACTGATATGAGGAAGTGACTACCGTAGTGCAGCAGTAGATGTAAGGTAGGTACTGACATCGGCGTGTGGCTTAAGCCCCCGTCGGGAATTGCCCAGTCAGGTGCGAACCGCTAGTACGTTCATGGTGCATATGTTGTCCGCTTACAGGCGGCCGACCCTGGTATATACCGCTCCTTCTGCGACTATCATTCAGTCAATCCTTGCTCCTGTCACTCCCGTCTCTCTGGCCTTGTTGGTCTTGCCTGTTTGCAGAAATTGTCCGACGGACATCTCCACATCGATATCTCTTCTTTCCAGCTTCCGGGGAGTTCTTGCTTCCACCATCGGCACGCGTCGGACAGTGGGTCTCTATACTGTCCGTGAACATTCATTGCTCCGATATTTTTTCGAACATATACATAATACCGACTTGGGTCTGACCATTGCCCTCAACACTATTGTTTGACAATGCCACCCAGGTTACCGTCCTACAGGAAAAGGTCCCTATGCTCGCTCCTTAAATTATCCTTGTCCCCTTCGCCTTGCGCTCAACCGCATTCTTCCCTTCCCTCTATACCTTCATATCTTTTGAACCAGAGACCGCGCCTATACTCCGCCATGGCCAACCACGCACCTGCACCAAACGCTAGACAAGCGGTTTCGTTATCGTCAGCTTCAATGCCTTGCGTATGCAAATGTTCATCCTCACTGACTTGATTTACAGGAGCGGTGACTATGACACTGCCAACAGCATCGAAGCCCGCAAGTACCTCCGCTCATATGGTCTCACCCCACCCGCTGTCGAGTCATTCGAGACGCAAGCACAGAGATGCATGAAGCTCCTCCAATCGAAACAGACACCCCTCGAGAAATTCCAATACCTCTCACACCTCAGAGTCGCAAATGTCCACCTCTTCTATCGCGTCCTCTCCGGCAACATTAAAGAAATCACTCCGTTGATCTACACTCCTACCGTTGGTGAGGCATGCCAGAGGTGGTCTGAGATCTACACACAACCCGAGGGTCTTTACCTGTCCTTTGCCGACAAGGGTCACCTCCACCACATCCTGCAAAATTGGCCACACCATGTCGAGATTACTGTCATCACAGACGGATCCCGTATCTTGGGTCTGGGAGATCTTGGTATCAACGGCATGGGTATCCCGATTGGCAAGCTCTCACTCTACACTGCTTGCGCCGGTATCAGGCCAGATGCTACTCTTCCGTTGACCCTCGACCTTGGTACAAGCAACAAGGCTCTCATCGAGGACCCTCTATACTTGGGCAGCAGGAGGGAAAAGGTCACCGCCGAGGAAGAGAAGGAATTCTTGGACGAGCTCATGGCCGCCTTGACCGAGCGCTGGCCGGGCATTGTCATCCAGTACGAGGATTTCAAGAACCCATTCCCTGCTCTTGAGAGATACCAGCACACCTACACCATGTTCAACGACGACATCCAAGGTACCGGCGCCGTCATTCTCGGTGGCTTCATCAACGCCGTCAAGCAGTCAGGTGTCGCTGCCGCCGATCAGCGTGCAGTCTTCCTCGGTGCTGGCTCTGCCGGTGTCGGTGTCGCCAAGCAGCTGGTCGAGTTCTTCATGAACGAGGGTCTCACCGAGGAGCAAGCCAAGCGCTGCTTCTGGCTCGTCGACTCTCGCGGTCTCGTCACCAACGACAGAGGTGATGAGCTCGCCGACCACAAGGTCTACTTTGCCCGCAATGACAACGACGGCAAGCAGTATAAGAGCCTCGACGACGTCGTCGAGTACGTCAAGCCAACTATCCTCATGGGTCTCAGTACCATCGGTGGTGCCTTTACTCCAAAGATCCTGACTCGCATGGCCGAGCTCAACGACCGCCCAGTCGTCTTCCCTCTGTCCAACCCAAGCAGCAAGTCCGAGTGCACCTTCGACGAGGCCATCAAGTACACCAAAGGCCGCTGCCTCTTCGCCTCCGGCTCCCCCTTCCCACAAATGGAGTTCAACGGCAAGACCCTGACTCCAGGCCAAGGCAACAATATGTACGTGTTCCCGGGCATCGGACTGGCCGCGATCCTGTCCAAAGCCGTCAACGTGACTCAATCCATGATCTACGCCTCAGGCGAGGCCCTCTCGACCTCTCTGACCCCCGAAGAGCGCAACGACAACTGGCTGTACCCAAACATCAGCCGCATCCGCGACGTCAGCGTCACCGTGACGTGCGGCGTGATCCGCGCCGCCCAGAAGGAAGGCGTCGACCGCGAGCTGGCTCTGCGATCCATGTCCGACGACGAACTGGCCGCCTACGTGCGCGAGCGCATGTATGACCCGTTCAAGGAGAAGGAGCGCGTCGACGCCGAGGTCAAGGAGCTGGCGTCGCACTTGTCCAAGCTCTAGGGGTACCGCAACATGGCTGCGATATAGGTTGGCAGCGTGTTTCTGCTTTATCTCTGGGTCGAGTTTGAGGAGCTGGTGCTCTGGGCCGTTGTCGGTTGAGAAATTCTTTGATGATTTTGCATGAGCATGGCGTGGATTTAGTTGCGCACAGTACCGCTGCTGTGGTGGTGCGGGAGGGAATGGGATGTCACATGGAATCGGGAATAAAAGTTTGTGGAAAAGATAAGATATATACTAATGCCCCCCTTTTGGAACAGAGAGAGATATCTACAACAACTACTTGTTCTACTATTTACTTCTTCTTACTCCCCCGTCCGCCCCGTCCTTTCTTGCCCTTTGTCTTATCGCCGCCGCCGCCGCCACCACTCCCACCCGCCATCATAACCCTCATCTGCTTCACAGGCACAACACCCATGACCTCGGCCTCCTTGAACGCGCGAATCAACTCGGCCTCACGGGGCCAGATGCGCTCCTTATCCATGGCCTTCTCGTCAATATATTTCGTCTCGGCGAACCCCTTGCCCCACCGTCCCAGGATCTCGCGCACCGCCTTGCCTTTTTTCTGCGCGCCTGGCTGCAGCTTCGCTTTGTACTTGTACTTGCCCAGCGCGTTCCAGGGGGCGCATACGGGTATCGCTTCCAGGATCTCGTCGCCTGGTAGTGGCATCCCGACGAATTGGTCTAGGCTGATGACGTGCGCTGAGGTTTCGTCGTCGTCCAAGTCGGCGGCGGCGTCGTCGGCGAGTTTTAGGCGGCGGAGTTCTTCGGCTTCTAGACCCGCCTTTTGCGTCTTCTCGTGTTGTTGCCGCCGGCGCTCGCGTGCTTCTTCGGCCGTTTCGGTTTTGCTGTCGTCGGCGGCCGGTGCTGTGGTTTCGGCTTTGCGCGAGCCCAGGAGGGACATGGCGAGCGCGCGGTCTTCGTCGTCTTGGTCGGCGTATTTTTGCGCTTGTCTCTTTGCTTTGGCCCGCTTGCCGCGTGTAAGCTGTTGCGGCTTTGGAGCACTTGCGGCTTTTGGGCCTTTGTTTTCGGGCGCTGGGTCGGTCACCTTGTCACTTGGCTCCTCGGTGGACGATGCGCCGCTCTTTTTGAGCTGTCGACGTTCTTTGGCCGACAGGTGGCGGACGCCAGAAGTACTCTGGGATGCATGTTCGTCTTCGTCTACGGTGGATGCTGCGCCACTACCAGGGGCCTCTGCGACATCCTCATCGTCGTCATCGGACGATTCGTCCTCTTCTTTAGCAGTAGGCTGTCCGTTCTGCAGCGGGTTCGATCTGGCTTGGTGATCCTCATGGTGCTCCTCGTCGTCGTTGTCGTCCTTCGCATCCGGAAAGTCATCGTCGTCGTCCTCGTCAGTCGCGGCGGCTTTGACGTCTGGGAACTCATCGTCCTCATCGGCAGTGCCTTCTTCCTCGTTGCCATCATCATCATCATCCTGCTCTTCATTCCGAGGGTTTTCTGCAGGCGCGGAAGTGGTCACTTCGTGCGGTGTGTCTGATGGCTCATCCCTAAGTCTGTGCTTCATGTGCTGTGCTTTGCTCTCTTCTGAAATCTGGAACATGACTGCAAAGCCCAACAAGAGCTGAGCAGGCGGCAAGAAGTTCTTCTTGCCCTTGATTGTGAAATTTCCTGTCGCAAGATACTCGCCTGTTGGCGCAGTCTTGGACACTTCGTCAGCGTTTACCCACCAAGCTGACATGACGGCTTTTGATTCCCATGCATTGGATGAGCAAACACAAAGATTGCCTGCCTGAGAGAGAGTCGTAGGTGGGATTGGTGCGTCTGGTGTCGCTGTATTGTTCTTGATGATGACTGGTGCCGCTCCCGGTAGGTCGGCATGGACATAGATATCGCCTTTCTTGAGATGTCGTCGGTAGATCACCTCACTTTGCTGGGCGTCCTTGCTACCGATGATGAGGTATCCATCCGATGAGATGAAGTAGATGAATTTCTCAAACCACATCTGCTGCCTGACCGGTCTCAGCACAGCCTTTTCTTGCTTCAATCCCTTTTTCAAATCAGAAGTGATTCTCTGCTCAGTCGACTTGAGTGCTTTGGCTGAGGCTTGCTGAGTCTTGTCCTGCTTTACGGCAGCCGTCTTTCGCTGATCGTAGTATTGTCGAGCATTCGACCAGGGCGACAAACTCAAGTCAATATCGACCGCCAGACGCTTATCCTCAGCCGGTTTCTGCTTAGCAGCAGGCGCTTGCTCTTCATCGCTATCAGACGCTTCTGAGTCGGTCTCATCCGCCATCTCATCGTCCTCTTCGTCGGCAGTCCAGCCAGAAAGTTTGAGTGTGACCGTGTTCTCGTGCAGTTTCAATGGCAGTTTGATCATGTCCGCCACGGGATTGTGCTTTTTCTGCTCCATCTCGATAAGACGACCGATCTCGACCCAGTCCATGCCTTGAGCGATGAGCCCGTTGACAGCCGCAGTCGCCTCTTCGACTCTATCCAGATTCGCTTCGATAGCTTCGGCTTTTTGAACATTGAGCTCTTGTACCTGCTGCAAGCCACCAATTCGCTTCTCATGCTCAGTTCGTGCTTGTTCCAGCCTCTTTTTCGCGTTGTCTTCACGCTCTTGTAGCTTCGACTCCAGTCGCTGACCTTCGATGGAAGAAAAGAACTCGTCCACGGTCTTGTTGAAGCCGTCGAATTCCAAGAAAGTCGTGTCTGGCTTTCCCTCCAGCTGAATAGGCTTGAAAGGATGAAAGTCGTCGTACATGACACCCGCTCTTTGTGACTCAGCATCCGTTTGTCCATCTGATGGTGGTCCTTGCTCTTTGCCGCTCGTCTTGGCTACGATGTAACCTTTTGCAGTATCGCGGCTTGTGATGTCTGCCATGACCTTTGCTGCCTCATCGAAGACGCCCATGAGTTTCTCCAGGAGCGCGTCGTTCTCTACCACATCCGAAGGCTGAGTTTCCTTGTCGAATCCAGCTGTCTGCAATGCATGGTCCAGTAAAATCGGAGGATACTCGTTGATGGTGACGGCAAGAGCTTTGCGCAGTGCATCTCCCTGCTTCTTCTTGATCTTCTTTCCCTGCCCTCCATCTTGTCCTTGCTTTTGAATCACTCTTTGCAAGCCTTCTCGGACGCGCTCCTTGGTGAGAGGAGGTATTCCGCCATAGTTCTGCCTCAGGGAAAGGTTGTACTTGAGTCCTACGCGATACTGCTCGTGCTCTTCTCCTTCGTTGACATTTCTCAGCAACGCGAGGATGTTGAGCTCACTGTCAGTGAGCACAATGTTGCCTCCGGCGTAAAACTCAAGAAACAGTCGGTATTGTCCATCACTAAACTGAATGTCGATAATGCGATCCGTTCCGACCTGAGAGACGGCAGTCACACGTCTCGTCTTCAAGAACTTTCTTAGTCGTGCGATGAACGGCGAAGGAGCAGCAGCAGTGGTTCGCGAGAAGCTCGTGAGGTGACATCGGAAGCCAGAGTCTATCAGAAGCTGCTCTTTGTGTTCAGGTTTCGCAAACTTGAGGAGGAAGATGCGAGTGGAGAGATCGTATACATTGGAGACACGAAGAGAGACCAGACTGGCGGCCAATTCATGGGCAATGATCTTGACATCCAAGGACGAGAATCTTTGCTTCATCTTGTAGTTTATGAGCCTCGAGAGGTCAATGGATGCAAAAATGGTTGGAGTGTGTCAGGCAATGGAACTACATGTACCTTACAATTGAAAGCGTCTACTCCATGACGTATTGCGGGCAGAAATCCGATCTGATGCACGCGAGCCGCAGATCGCTGAGATACCACAAATTATAAACATTTTAGTATATCACAATGAGTCTGCTTGAACCCCTTGTTGTAGCCTTTGAGCTTCTGTCGTACAACTTGGAGAGGACTTGGTCAACGAATGCCACACAGCCTATCGCGGACTTGCAAATATGATCACTTGCTCTATGACTGCTTCGACCCCCTCAACGTTCGTGATCTTTTCATAAGAACTTCCCAATGCTCAATTCCTCGACACAAAATTATTCAAATCTGGAAGGTCTAGGAGTGTTGATAGACAGGTCGGTAATTCAGGAGCATACCATCTTGGATATTGCAAGCCATCCGCGACTGTCAGAGGTCCTGTTGGAAATATTCATCGTCTTATCATGCCTCGCGTGGGTACAGCAACCTGCAGGAGCCCAAGACTTTTTGTCTCCTTGGACCAATCCTACGGTTTCGTCCAGAACGCCTCAACTCCATGCTCAATGCCATGACATGACATGCATCATTGCAGTCCCTGTCGCAGTCTCTCTCCCAGCTTTGCTTTTCCAAACTGCCATGCCTTCATGAGACCTTCTTCTGAGAGGTCGATGCCCTGCACCGAGGCCATATCCTGTTGTGGAGGTCTGCTAACTCTCGATGAAACAACGACCGGGTCGGTTTCCAGAATGATGCCGTCGTCTACGATTTCGTCTACCGCCAGTGATACGAGGTCGTAGTTCTCGATGATTGTGCGTTTGTCGACCGAGTTTCTGTTGTGGGTCAGTAAGTGGTTTGTCCGTTTGTTTAGCAAAAGCGGTTTATGCTTAGCAAAAGCGTACTTTAGCAAAATGTTCAGCGAATCCCTAAGCGCCAAAATCACCGAGTACAGCAGGATCTCGTTCTCGTCGGCACCTCCAACAACGTATAGCATGACATCGCTCTCCATCTTGAAGACTATCACCTTGTTGTCGTAGAGGATGATGTCGCTTGTTTGCTTTGCGGTTTTGTCCAGCAGTCCTTTCTCAAATGCTTTCTGTTCTTTGACTGTCGGATATGGATTCGCACCAGGGTAGTTGTTGCCTTGTGCGTTGGCGGGAGGATGTGGTGCTGCGTAGTATTTGGCTAGAATGCGTGATGAGTCGTCGCATGAGATAATGAGGATCGCATTGACCGAGAATAGAGACATATTTGGCGCCATCTTGTGAAGTTCAGACCTCGTCGGTCAGCTGTGGTGTTGTCAATTGGCGTGCAAGGATACTTTCAATGTTGACTTGATCAAGGGTTACATGTATGTTTGCTCCCTGAACTGTCCGCGCACTGGACACGACTGCAACGCCAAGACTGGAGCTTTGCTTCCGTCGGCGACGGAAGTGAATGAATGCATTGCGGAGCTTTGAGAATATCATCAGTCTTCACCTCCGAAACTTCTTCTCCATCCCAATGCTGAATGCTTGCGGGATTAGGCGTCTTTTGCACCCAGAGAACGCCATCAAATTTGCAACTGTCCGTCGATTCGGCGTATCTTCATATCGGAATAATGCTGTAATAGCACTACGCGCTGGCCGGCCTTCGGGTCGTGCTACAGATCAGCATCCGCCTGTAAACACACAACCCTTCTCTACAGCCGCACCACTAGCCGTCCAGAAGAGGAAGGACCGCCGCAAGTCGAAAGTTCAGAATGAAGAAGCTGTAAGATCGCGATGAAGACATCTTGAAATCAATGTCAAGCTAATATCAGATGTAGCCTCCTGGCAGTGTGCAAACTCTACTGCGACTTCGACAAGCGCTTTACGACAAAGATATCAGCCTGTTGATGGACGCATACAACCAAATACCGACTGACATTGATTTGGGGAGTGACGATGTGCTGGCCATGTCTAATGTTCTTACCTACGCACTTGGCGCAGCTCCATCCTTAAGTTACAATGCGCCCAAGGAGTGGACCCGGTTCGCGGATATCCTGGTGCAAAACATGCGTTCGAGGAGGCTACCTCCGAATTACAGCGCATGCTACAACATTCTGCTCTTCTACGATTCGACTCGGCAGTTTGATAGGGGTGCTCAGTTCTGGGCATGGCTGGTTCAGCAGGACGATACGTACAACAGTCCGCACACGTACGCGGCTGCCATACGACTTCTTGCAAAACAGGGCAGGCTACAGCAAGAGACGGAGGCCTTGTTCGTCCAAGCCCTGCAGCGTTTCCCCTCGAATTTCGCCGAATACCACTTGTCGCCAAATGCCGTACTACAAGATCGCGGAATACCATCTATGGCTCGAGATACCCCAATGGTATTGCTCTCCGCAATCGTAAATGCCCGTCTCTTACAAGGGAACTCGAAAGATGCCTATCTTGGCTTGGACACCGCTTTTCGCATTAGTCCCGAGAGACTTCCTCTGCATTTCTACACCAGCTTTATCGAAGAGCGACCGGTGACTGAAGCCTACAAGGTGTTTCAGCTTGGGACTCGGTGTGGCGCGTTTACTCACAAGAGTACCACCAGGACGTTGCTGAATAAGCTGCGTTTGGCAGCTATGGAAGACCCCATGAGCTGCGCCTCGCTCATCCGAGCCACGCTGACTGTCATCACGCAGAACGTCAAGCTGGGCGCTTCAAGTTTTGGAAGTCCTGCACTTGTGGAAATCATAAGTACTGTTGTCGGTATCCTATACTCGAAGACATGGTCAAGGCTATCAGCTCAACAACTGCGACCTTTGACTGATAGAATGGATCGGATATTCTCGTTCTTGTTCGAGGCCTTTGGAGCGCTCAATATGCAGCCCAACGTGGCTGTGTACAACACCTTGATTTTGAATTTCGCTGGACGAGGTAAGAGACCGGACATTCTTTATAGGCTGCTACAAGATGTTGAGACTCGAGGTCTAAAGACCACGGCTATAACGCATCGGGCTGTCATGAGAGCTTCCGTCGAGCCCCGAGATGCTGAGCTCCATTCCACGGCATGGCACAGTCTTGTGCAGTTCCATGAGGCTGCTGGAGATCAGCCACGGCAGTCGGACTGGCGTCTGCTCTGCGCGACTGCGGTCCCTGCAGGTAACGCGATGTTCGCTCGTCAGCAATTGAAAGATCTCTCTCACACCCTTACGGAGGAAGCCTCGAGCTCCATACTCGAGGAGCTTGACTCGCGTGAAAAACACTTCCGCCCCTTTTTCGAATTCGACCTCTCCGTCTCTCATAAACAAGACATCAAAGTCGCCACGAAGCTTCTCGATCAGATAAGTGCTGATGTGGCGGTCTTCTCTGCTGTAGTCCGAGATCCTGACTTTGCTGGTCTTTCTATGGAGCAAATTCCCCTGAACTTGGGCCACACTCAAGCACCAATCGAGCATGACGAAGCTCGCGCGCGGTCGAAAGCTTTGTACGACGAATTGACATCCGACTCGTCTTCGCTATCCAAGGAAATCCAAGTGGACGAGCTAGACAAGCTTGGCTCTCAGGCCCCTGTCTCTGCCAGCGGTGTTCCCTACACTGAGCTACGGTTTCGTAATTGGCAGGTCATGAACGAGCTGATGGCAGAAGCTGAGATTTACGACCAAGCTTACAACAAAAAGATCGATACTGCCATGAGCACAGGAACAGCACCGCCAGATAGAAGCGATGTATGGCTCGAGACTACCATGTCATTACTGCCGAAGGGGTCGGTGGGTCTCAGCGACTACATTGAGCGACCGCGTGAGCCATCGTCCGCAGACCAAGTGTATGACCCGCAGTGGTCTGCCACATTAAAGAAGCCGGAAGAAGTCCGTCGGCTCAGGGGCAACGAGTCAGACCAGGTGTAGTGTGGAAGTCGTATATACCCCCTGTATAGTATCTGTAACAGTAACAATCACTCCGACCGCTATCACGTATCTCATGGACTCGCGTACCATGACTCTCATTCCCGATCTTGCAATGCAGCTGGGAGGACTCAAATCGCTGTAGCAAGGATCCACCATCGTATCCATGTCCACTTGTGTGTAGCGACAAGTCGACAAGTGCTGCAATGCACGCGCATGGCTTGTGAAATGATGCAAGTGAAGTCGTCGTGATAGCCGGCTGACTTCTGGGGGTTTTCAGGCCCTGTATGAGCTAACCAGAATAAGCTTAAGCCAAACAAGCTACATGTTGGAAACCCGCGAGTCTCATGTCAGCCTGAGAGCTCAAGGCTGCGATCGCCTGTTGATTCCCAGGGCACAGTACCCACCGGAGTACGCAGTTCTCTGCAGATAAGGAAGGTAATCGTACTTGTATACAGCTGCATGTATAGTAAGCAGCAGATAGTCGAGCTCTGGGTCAGCGTAACAGACGTCTTCCACTCTCGGGTCACAGCGACATCGTGCAGCGATCACAGGTAGGTCCTTTTGACACCTTTAACAACCGTGAATAAAGCAAAACGCTATCGATACAACATGGCGAACGGATACACCGGTAAGCCTATCAGACAACAGCCACCGCACTTTCACTAATCCATCGCTCACCAGCCAAGCCTGAGGAGTACAACAAGCTCGCGCAGGACTACACATCCAATCTCCTTGCTGGAGCGGTCCAGGGCTCCACCAAGGCTTTGACTGAACAGCTAAATGCTCGCCATCCTCTTAGCAAAGCCACTCGCATCCTAGATCTTGGGTGCGGTCCTGGTTCAGTCACCTCACAGATCATCAAAGATCACGGATCATCCCTCAATTCCTCGGTCACCATCACAGCTTCCGACATCAGTCCAGAGATGATCAGTCAAGTCGAAGCGCAACGTAGTAAACAGTTGCAAGACGACCCTGAGTCATTATGGAAGCGGGTCACCACAGTAGCCTCCGATGCTCAAGACCTCGCAGTGTTGAAAGACGACCAGTACAGTCACATCGCTGCTGGCTTGGTGCTCTTCTTGCTGCCGGAGCCGCAGAAAGCTCTCGCGGAATGCCACAAGCATCTAACTCCTGGCGGAACCCTCACAGCGAGCTGCTGGCCGCACAGTGAGTGGCAAGACCTCATGAAGCTGCTTGGAAAGGTCTGTCCAGATAAGCCACCTTACTCGGTCCCAGAGGCGTGGTCGACTATCGAAAGCGTCCGCGGTGAGCTGGAGGAGGCAAGCTTCACAGACATCTATGCCGACCAGAAGGAGATCGCTGTAGAATACCAAGACCCAAGGCAGGTCTGCGATTGGTTCATGACGAACATTCCGTACTTCGTGAGGAACACTGCGGATCTTGGCGCAGAGAAGAAGCAAGAGGTGCACGATGCAATGCTTCATGAGCTTACTGAGAAGAATGGGCAAGGCAGTGGCCGTATGGTCGGAGCTTGCATTGTAGCTACAGGAAAGAAGGGGAACACTCGAACGACAGAAGTAGAATAGAGTTAGTTTAGCATATATGTAATACATCTTCATTACGGAATTTGTGTTTCGAGATTGTGTGGTGGTTTTTCATCTATGGCACGCCGCCGCCAAGACCATTTTGACACAATTATAAAGTTTCGAGTCACGAGCAATGTGATCAAATCAGTGCGACGAAGCCATTTCCTGATCAGCAACTTTTGATGGTTATTTGTTCGAGACATTAATAAGCAAACTATTCTTTCCACAATGTCGCTCACAAACGCCTCGCCGGAAGAAGCAGCAAGGGCAGCAAAAATCTCGTCCCGCAAACTCGCAGTGCTTCCGGTGTCGGAGAGGAACGATGCACTCGAAGCGATACACGGCGCATTGTCAGATGCGAAGATAGATATACTGGAGGCAAACGCTCGAGATTTGGAGCTTGCAGTCAAATCGGCGGCTGATGGAGAGCTTAGCCAAAGTATTCTCAAGCGATTAGATCTCTCAAGAAAAGGCAAATACGATGACATGCTCAAGGGTATCTTGGATGTACGAGATCTCGAGGATCCAGGTATGTCATGATCACAACGAGAATCAACACATCAGACTAAGAGGACTAGTTGGAAAGGTTGATATGAGAACAGAACTGGACGATGGCCTCATACTGCATCGCCAATCATGTCCAATCGGTGTTCTCCTCATCATCTTCGAAGCACGTCCAGAAGTCATCGCCAACATCGCATCGCTAGCCATCAAGTCTGGAAACGCTGCGATTCTCAAGGGCGGCAAAGAATCGACTGAATCGTTCAAGGCCATCTCGACCGTCATCTCAAAAGCACTACAGAACACAAAAGTCCCCAACGACTCCATACAGCTGGTCACCACTCGCGATGCCGTCGATCCGTTACTACAACTCAGTCAATACATTGACCTTGTCATACCACGGGGGTCAAACGATCTCGTGCGACACTGTCAGCGAATGGCGCATATGCCGGTCCTAGGACATGCTGATGGATTGTGCCACATGTATATTCATCCCGACGCGGATAAAGAAATGGCGGTCAATGTTGTGTTTGACTCAAAGACGGATTACCCTGCAGCTTGCAACGCGCTTGAGGTTCTCCTTGTGCACGAAGATGCTCTAACCACGATTCTACCATCAGTGGCAGAGAAGCTGTTACTAAAGGGTGTATCGCTTCGGTGCGACGCAGCATCTAAATCTGCTTTGATTGAGAAACTTGACAAGCACCAAGCAGCAATGCTCCAAGACGCCGGCGAGAAAGACTACGACACCGAATTCCTTGACCTCGTACTGGCGATCAAGACAATTCCACGAACAGCGAATGAGCTGGACGTTGTCGACGCCGCGGTCGAGCATATCAACCTCCACGGCTCGCAACACACCGACGCCATTCTAACATCATCGCAAGAAGTCGCAGACCGATTCTGCGACGGCGTCGGCAGCGCCTGCAAATTCTGGAACTGCAGCACGCGCATGAGCGACGGCATGCGGTTTGGCTTTGGCACAGAGGTCGGTATCAGTACCAACAAGATCCACGCTCGAGGTCCAGTTGGTCTTGAGGGGCTGACGATCTATGAGTACAGGATCAAGGGGTCGGGTCAGGCGGCAGCGATGTATGGTGCTGGAGGACGGCAGTGGAAGCATAAGAGACTGCCTGTGTAGCGTAATGTTCAATAAAAGCAGTCTCGCATTGACAGCTGTGTCTGTGTGACGTCCTCCATGTGGTCGGTTCGTGTTGTGTACTTTGAAATATTCCTTGATTGGACGAGCTGCTCGACACCTGCGGTGAGCCGTGGTTCATGCAACGTTGTGTGATGTGAGATGCATGTGGGCGGCCATGGTTCGAGCAAGCATGCGTCTGCAGCCGCCCGCGTTTTCCCTCACAAACTCATACACAACCCCTCTCCAAGCGAGCAATGCATTGTTGCTTCTCCTCAATTCCAGCGCTGTAATTGATTCAGCCGATCTGGTAATGGCTAATAGCTCTCCTGCATGCATCTATCGCGATTGCCGATCATTGCCCTTTGCTGCTCGGGGATCGAGTCGAGTCATGAACCTTATCAAAGTGCATCACTCTTCAATCTAGCACATGCATATACGAGCCCCTCTTTTCCGACAGAGTGTCTGCGGTGGGAGTATCGTCTATCTCTCAAGCAAAGATTTGATCACGCGTTTCCTTTGTTGTTGATACCAGACTCTGTCTCCTGCAGTAGTGGCCGACAAAGTCATCATATAGACTGTGTACACTGCCTGTTTGCTTGCATGCGGTTTAGCCCAGTGCTTCACTGCTGTCTGCCTTGGTCAACGGACTTCTCAGAGACATTACATTGATCTCTGGTCGTCTCAATCATGCTTTTCCTCAATCTCATCATCTGTCTATTCATTTGCGCAGCATCAGCCATCTGGCCCATTCCTACACATTACTCCTCAGGCACCGAAGTCTTGTGGATCAGTCAAGATGTACGGATAGTTTATGAGGGTGCTAATCAGGTACAAATCAACCTTGCCCAGCAGTCGAGATTGATGCAATGGCTAAAAGGCTCGAACAAACAGACGGCTGGCTATGGCTACGGGCATGGACTCAACTACAGCAGTACAGGCTCAAATATCATCTCAACCGCAATCTCGAGTACTAGAGATACGTTGTTCAACAAGAACTTTGTCCCATGGAAGTTTCACCCTCGCAACTCTGGATACGAACCGGCCTCGAATTCGTCTCGGACCTACATCGATACCATCCTACTGCTACAGAACGGAACCGACCCTAAGGACGTGTACAAGCCACTCGCTGGCGATGTCGACGAGTCGTACTCTTTGTCGCTGACCGCAGACGGCAAGGTCACCATCACTGCCTCGACTTCGATTGGTATCGCGTACGGACTCACGTCTTTTACACAATTGTTCTACAAGCACACTTGTGGCGAGATCTACACGCCTCTAGCACCTGTACAGATCTTCGACACTCCGAAGTTTGAGCACCGTGGTCTGAACATGGATGTATCTAGGTCATGGTATGCTCCTAGCGATATCGTCCGCATGATCGATGCTCTGTCTTACAACAAGATGAACCGCTTGCACATCCATGTGACTGATGCTCAGTCCTGGCCGCTTGAGATTCCAGCATTACCGCTCTTGTCCGTCAAGGGAGCGTATGGTCCTGGCATGTCGTACAGTCCAGCAGTCATCCAGTCAATCCAGCAGTACGGTGCAGCTCGAGGTGTCGAAGTCTACCTCGAGATCGACATGCCCGGCCACACCTCCTCAATCGCTTACAGCTATCCCGATCTTGTTACGGCGTTCAATATGCAGCCAGACTGGTCGTCATACGCCGCCGAACCTCCTTCAGGCACGCTCAAGTTGAACTCAACTGCGGTCTCGGACTTCCTGAGCACTTTACTAGGTGACTTGCTTCCACGAGTGTACCCTTACTCATCCTACTTCCACACCGGCGGCGACGAGGTCAACCCAAATGCTTATATGCTAGACGACACTGTCCAGTCCAACGATACGGCTGTCATCCAACCACTAATGCAAAAGTTTGTCGACCGCAACCACGACCAAGTACGAGCCGCCGGTATGACACCAATCGTATGGGAAGAAATGCTGCTGCAATGGAACGTATCTCTCGGCTCCGACGTCGTGGTGCAGACATGGCAAAGCGACGACGCAGTGCTGCAGACAGTGCAGCAAGGGCACAAAGCCCTTGTCGGCAACTACGAATACTGGGTGAGTCCATCTCCATACCTCTACTAGCTGCTGTACAGCAACGAACTGAACTGAACAACACACCACAGTACCTCGACTGCGGCCAAGGGCAATGGCTCGACTTCCGCCCCGGCGAGTCCAGCCAAACCTACTACCCCTACGCAGACTACTGCTCCCCACGCAAGAACTGGCGATTGATGTACGCCTACGACCCGTTGTCCAACATCCCGCCGAATCTCACCCATCTCGTCCTCGGCGGCGAGGCGCACATCTGGTCCGAACAGACGGATCCCGTCAATCTGGACAGACAGGTGTGGCCGCGCACGTGTGCGGCGGCCGAGGTGTTGTGGAGTGGTGCCAAGGATGAGCAGGGGAGGAATCGCAGCCAGGTCACGGCGAGTCCAAGGTTGGCGGAGATGAGGGAACGGCTTGTTGCGAGGGGTGTGGCGGCTGAGCCGGTGCAGATGCCGTTTTGTACTATGAATGGTACGCAGTGCGCGCTGTGAGCGTGGGCGGGGTTGCTCGGCTCGTTTGCCAAAAAGATAGGCCTGTTGATTTGACGGTAGAGCTCATGGATACCTTAAACTGGACAATTGTGATGTCTGCTTAGACGTCAGAGCCGGGTGCGATATCATGAAATGTTACACGAATTGCAGCAGAGCGCGCCACGACGACTGGCTAGCCCGATTTGGAAAGAGGTCCATCAAGGTACATGTACATGTAGAATTCAGCAGCATTCTTTTACAAACATGTTGTTCCCTCCTGTTCTTCGTACCGGTCATGTCTTCATCTACTCCTGCTCTCTATAATATCAACCATATCTTGTCGTAACCTTATTCCATAGTGAGGACGGCACGGAACCTGCAGTTTCCAGAGTGCATGCGCTCGATGGCCTCGCCGGCTTTTTCAAGAGGAAACTTCTCGATCATGCAGTTGACGTCTTGGTGTTGGGCAAACTGGATTGCCTCTTCGCTGTCGAGAGCGTGACCAGATGGCCATCCGTGAACGGAGGCGCCCTTCATGATCAAGGTGACGGTGTCGACTGGGATCTCGCCAACAGCTGGACGATGTCAGTATCTTGCAAATCGTGACGAAGATATTTAGGTGGACACTTACGAGCAAGGATGAGGAGCTTTCCGCCTGCAGCAAGACCGCCAACGAGAGGAGTCATGACCTTGGGGTTAGGAGCGGTGACGACAACCAAGGCAGCGCCGCCGATCTTCTGGAGTTCCTGCGCGACATCAGTCTTGCTGGTGTTGATGTAGTCATTAGCGCCGAGCTTGTGGGCGAAATCCTTCTTGTCGTCGCTGGAGGACAGAGCGACGGTCCTGTAGCCCATCTTGCGAGCATACTGAAGAGCAAGGTGACCGAGACCACCGAGACCCTGGATGGCGACGGTGTCGCCCTGGACGATGTTCATCTTGCGGATACCGTTGAAGACAGTGACACCGGCGCAGAGCAGCGGCGCAAATTCAGCGGCGTCGATGCCGTCTGGGATGCGCACGACGGCCTCGGAGCGCAGGTCCGAGTACTCGGCGTAGCCACCGTCGCGATTGACTCCGTTGATGACCTCGTTGTCGCACATCTGGAAGAGGCCCCTGTTGCAGGCCTTGCAGGTGCCGTCGTGGCCGCCGTGCCATGGACCACCGACGCGGTCACCAATCTTCCATTTCTTCTCGCCGGGCCCGACGGCGACGACGGTGCCGATGACTTCGTGACCCGGCACGCGAGGGAAGGTGCCCATGGGACCGAAGTGGCCTTGTTGCAGGGCAGAGTCGCTGTGGCAGACACCGCAGGCGGAGACCTTGATCAGGACGTGGCCCTCACCTGGAGCTTCGACTGGGATGTCCTTGATTGCCCATGGGCTGTTCGGGCCCTCGAGGACGACGGCCTTGCAGGTTTTTGGGATCTGTGGAGACGACATTGTGTTGCTTGTGTTTGGGGTTGCGTTTGCAGGAGAGTTGGTGGTGAGATCTCTGACTTTGTCAATGATCGCGCTCATATGTGCCGGCACGTGTTCCGATTAAGTTATGGTGAGCTAGGTATGACGATCCGATTGAGGGAGAGCTATGGGAGGGACGGAGGAAGCGGTGTGAGGTCTATTTATCTAGCCGGACGAGTAATCATTCGGTCGAGAGAACCTTCCACGGAGATGAAAGGCTCCGAAGGCTTTCTTTCTTCCATCCAGCACAATGGCGAGCGCTCACCGAAGAATCGCACATAAAAATGCTGTAAACTCCGGGGTGTTTATTATGACCTCATAGTATGGCGGGAGAAGCTGAACGTGGACTGCCGAGTCAGGCAGCTGTCAGTTCCGATTTCGGCTTAGAGAAATGCCAAGACAGTTCGCAGGCTGTAATGTAGGCTGCAGCTCGTCGAAACATTTGATGGATTTCAACACGGAAGAACTCCAATGGCATGCTGCTTAGAAAAGCGACATGTTCCTCCGAGACGGCACAAATCACTGGCGCGAGATTCTTGATGGAGCTCACTCTGGTCCTGCTCGCTTTCATGTCCTCAAAGGAGAGCGGAGCACTCATAGGCGCTGTAGAACGGCGAAGGAATAGGATTCGCCAGCCTCGGCTGAATTATTTCTTCACGTGGCAGTTCCCCCACATCTATACCAGGCCAGATTGGGATATAATTGCGACACTTCCGAGCCTCCCACAAGGCCGCCGTATACATATGAAGGCGTCCATCGTAGCTGTACTTATACTCTGCTGCCGTTCATATCTGTTTGTCCTGTTTCTTCTTCCTGCAGGATCTCCTCTGTGAATATCCTTCTTCTCTTTCCATATTTATATCCATCGTCATGGGGCTATCACTTGTGGATCAATTCCATGCACATCCCATCATCTTCCCTGTCACAGCAATCTTCGTGTTATGGATCACTCGCCTGATTGTCCTTCGACTCGTGCAAGAGAGGAAAATCCAAGCCCTCGGTGGTCATTGTGCGACACGTCACAGCTTTCCCTTCGGTCTGCCGTTCGTCTACGGAGCAGTCCAAGCTGGGCGGACTTACAAGGACTTTTCATTCTGGCTTCACAATTTTAACAAATTCGGCAACAGGAGCAACCCATATAACATCGAGTTTCGACTCCTGAGCAGCATTCGAATCGTCCAGACCGCTGACCCAGAGAACATCAAAGCCATCCTTGCCACGCAGTTCCACGATTTCGGAAAGGGCGACAAGTTCAATGAGGATTTCCACGACTTCCTTGGTGACAGTATCTTCACCACTGACGGTCAGCGATGGCAAGAGTCTAGACAGCTGATTCGTCCTCAATTCATCAAAGACCGAGTGTCTGATCTGCAGACCTTTGAAAGCCACGCACAGATCCTGGTACCGCTACTGTGTCCCAAATCAGGCCACACCGTAGACGCCGCATCTTTGTTCTTCCGATACACCCTAGATGCCGCAACAGATTTCTTGCTCGGCGAGAGTGTCGACAGTCTAAGAAACCCCACAGTACGCTTCTCACACGCTTTTGCCGAAGTGCAGCGAATTCAGAGCCAGCTCGGCCGTGCCGGACCTATGAAGTTCATGATCAACACAAAGACATTTCATGAAGGTTTAAAGGTCATGGACGAGTGGATCCAGCCCATTATCGAACGTACTTTACGTCTGTCGCCCGAGGAACTGGAGAAAAAGGGAAAGACCGACGAGGGCTACACCTTCCTCCACTCCCTTGCAAGTTACACCAGAGATCGAACAGTTCTCCGCGACCAACTCGTCGCCGTACTCCTCGCCGGTCGTGATACCACCGCCTGCACCCTCTCGTGGATGTTCTACCATCTGTCTCTACAGCCGCAGACCGTGTCTAGACTACGCACCGAAATCCTCGACCGCGTTGGAACCAACACAGAGCCCACCTACGAGGATCTGAAATCGCTGAAGTTCCTCTCCGCTACCATCAACGAGACGCTTCGCCTGTACCCGATCGTCCCGTTCAACGTCCGCATGGCCCTGAAAGACACCACTCTTCCGCGCGGCGGTGGCCCCGACGGTAATCAGCCGATGGGTGTCTTGAAGGGCACACCAGTCGGCTACTCGCCCTTGATCATGCAGCGCCGCGAAGACATCTACCCACCTGTGTCGGAGAAATTCCCACACCACATGGAGTTCGCCCCTGAGAGATGGGAGCACTGGACGCCCAAGGCTTGGACGTATATCCCATTCAACGGCGGACCGAGAATCTGTGTTGGACAGCAATTTGCGTTGACTGAGATCGCTTACACGACTGTTAGGATCTTGCAGAAGTACTCGCGTGTCGAGTGTAGGATGGACGAGAAGCCGAGCGAGCAGAGTGAGATTGTCTTGCAACCGCACGGCGGAGTTCATGTTGCGTTTTTCGAGTAGGGATGTGGTCTGGCACTGAGGTCTGTGGTTTGGATATACTGAGCTGCTTCTGTACTATACTATTCAAAAGCGCGCACGTTCGTATTCAAGCGGTTTATCCACGTTTTCAAAACCGTAGGACGTGTGATTCATGTAGTCTTGATGCCTCGAGGAACATAGAGACCGGTAACATTTCCGCTATTTGATTCCGACGCGCAAAGAATAGCAAGTCTGTTTGATTTTCGGATGGGGATATCATAACAATAAAAGCCGGCTATCTAGCACAAGGACCAGAAGACCGTGGATCGTCCATGGTGCGCGACACCATCCTCGGCAGGAGATATAAAGGACCGACTGCTATTAGAAAGAAAAAACTCCAGTCCAGACTCCTATGTCAAACAAAACCCATGTGGATGCTTGTACAGTATGATCGTAATGAACAAAATCAGGAAAAGAGGTGCAAATCGACCGCTCAAGCTCGCTGTAGTCATGCGTTGTCATCATCATCCTCCAGCCTCCATCATTCCCACCGTGGTCACTGTCCGTGGAATCTTTCCCACGATACCACCACTGGTCTAATCACTCCCGTCCGCGGAGAAACACGCCCTCGATGGGGCTGCTGGGCGGCGCAGCCCATCCCCTGACGTCGTCGCCTCCTTCGCCCTTGATCTCGTCCTCGGCGTTGTCTGGGTACGGGCGGCTGATCGTGCGGATGTTGAGATCTGGTTTGCGTGGGTGCGAGGCTGATGCCGCGAAGGCGTGGGCCAGGTCTGTTGCGTTGAAGTTTATGTTGAGAGGTAGGGCTGAGGGGCTGTGTGTGCGTGTGAGGTGTGGGCGCGTGGATGTGGTTGGTTGGGATGGCATTGTGGTGTGTGATTGTTGTCTGGGCGGCGAAGAGGCATGGATGGATGGAGATGCGGGTTTGAAGTACGATGTTGGATTCTTGGTTCGTGATGATTCGCTTCACGCTCTGTTTGTAGTTGAGTTGTTTTTGTCTAGTCAAGAGGCCACTGCTTGCTTACGAGAAGGGAGAAAGAAAAAGGTACAGGAAGGATGGAAGCTGGGATGATATAAGACAGCCACCAGCGGATGCATACCCCAGAACGTTCTGCTGCAACCCCGGAATCACTCCACAAAAAGAACAGGTAAAGTTGGTCTCACCAATCTTACGCCTACCTCATCTTCCAACTCACTCCGTTCGCTGTGCTAATAACGGACCGGGCAGCCGCGTCATCTATCGTTTCCTGTGCTGCAGTGGCGTCGGCGCTCCGAACCGCGATACAGGCGGCAAGAGATTGATTTGTTCGGAAAGAACAGCTACCGCCGTGCACTCTCCCTGCGAATCGCTGTTTCCTGCTCGATACAGACGAAAAAAAGCATCAACGCAAATGCTCAAAGACAACCCTTGCCGCTTATCGTCGCCACCTCTTGGTCAGCAACGAGTGTTAGGCAGCAGCTACAGTAATCAAGACACAGGCTCGCTGCAGCAAGCGATCGTGGAACGTTGCGTTGGCGTCCACGCGCTGATCCAGGTCCAAGTACAATAGACTACATCAGGATCGACGGGCCGTCTGGCGATGTCCATGGTTCACATGTAGGGACCGACGGGGAGAGGGCGGCTCAGTAAAGCGGACGGGTCAGAAACAGCAGCCGCCTCGAGAAGCCACAATCCTTTGGCGTGACCGTGCTTCTGGACAAATAGTGTCTGTCATCGATACCGCGACCCAAGCGATCCACGTCAAACACGCAGTTTCAGTTCCCTCTATTGGCTCAGATATCTACTCACCGCCAGTCCAACACACCAACGACGCGTCGCAGATGTGCTGCATCGCCAAGAGATCAAGTATCTTGTACCTGACGATACAGAAGCCTCCGGCCGAGAAATCAGCAAACCGGGGCAGCCTTCTCATCGTTAGGCTCGATAAGTCTGTATCAGCGCCCCGACACGGCACAGAAGCGAGAAAAGCACAGGTAGGCTTCGCGAAACAAGGAATAATGTAACAAGCATCATGTGTAATCTTGCAGAGGGATAAATTACTGATAGACAGGGGAGGTTTGATTGGGTTTCGTCCCACCTCCGCTCCCGTCCCCGCAATCTCTCCGCTGTGGAGATACCGTTTGAGCTACTCTCGGCACCCCGAACGTCAACTTTTCCTGCTGTTCTTGTTTGTGCAGAAAGATATTCACGAACGAAGATCATCTTTCTGTATACTTGGTGGAGCTGAACTTGTGCTACTTGGCTAGCTTCTGTTATATCGATATGCCATCTGTAAACCAACCAGATTTGCTCTTGAGCAATGCCTATAGGTGGTGAAATGAATCAGTTCCCTGACGCGTTCGACTGAAGCATTTCGCGGCGAACACGTTTACCCTCGAGTGGTATCTATAAGTCTGTGATTGATATTTCTACACTCGATAATCTATACTAGTGAAACGAGACCCTAGCCCGTCACCTCGAGGGCCTTCATAGGCATCACTAAAATACATGTAGCGTAGCGCGAACACAACCCGGTTGATTGCCACTAATCCCTTTCTCCAGCCTCACCCTATCGACAACTTCCTCAATCCCGTCCATCGACACTGCCCAAGTCCAGATCCTCGTCTCTCCTCTTGCGCCTCATGTTTGCCAGCCGTCGTGCTTTCTTGGTCATAGCGGGCTCTTCGTCACTGCCACTCTCCGGTACCGACTCTGATTCCTGCTTGACCACTGCGCGATTGACTCTGCCGATAGCTTTGCTCTTTTTTCCAGACTGAGTCGGGTTCTGGCTTGATTGGGTCTTGGTCTGCGTTTGCGTCACGGGGACGATGGATGATTTCGGGACCTCGTCCTCTGATTGAGTGCTCATCTGGTCCGATGGATTGTTCCTCTGTTGCTGCTTTGCCTCGATCACACTGTGTTCGGAATCACTGCTGACGACTGATGAAGATCTGCTGCTGCTGCTGCTGCTGCTGCTGGTGAGAGGTCGTGTATTTACTGCTTCCTCTTCCTCTTCCGAGTCTGAACTGACGACCGATGAAGTCCTGCTGCTGCTACTAGATTGTGTATTTCCCACTTCCAATCCGTCTTCTGAGTCTGAGCTGACGACGGCCGGTTCCTGCTCCGAGTCTGAGCTGACGACAGCCGGTTCCTCTTCCGAGTCTGAGCCGACGACGGCCGCTTCCTCCTCCGAGTCTGAGCCGACGACGGCCAATTCCTCTTCCGAGTCTGAGCTGACGACTGATGAAGTTCTGCTGCTGCTGATGCTTCGAGCTTGCGTGTCAAGGACCACAGATTCGGGAGACTGGCTACGGAACGGCGATCCAAGTTCCGGCTCTGCCATCATGACCGCGTGTGACTGTGCTGGTTTCTGTTCGTCCTCTTCATCTTCGTCTTCGGTCGAGTTATCCTGGTCTTCTTGAACGTTGACAGCTGCGGTGGCGGCGTCGTTCTCCTCGTCGGAGTTGTGAGTGTCGAGCTCTGCTTCCTCGGCCTCAAGCTTGGGTGCAACACGGATCACTTCTTCTCGGTCGTCATCACTATCGTTATCACCATCATCCGAAACAGCGACAGCAGTATCCTTTCCGTGGTCACCATCCATAGCGTCTTCCATGGTCTCGTCTTCGTTGGGCGTGGCAACAGCAATGGCGCCTTCGACACCAGCAGCGTCACGCTCAGCAGTGAGATCGCGAAGTCTCCACTCCCGCATCTCCTCCTCGTCATCGCTTGCGTCGGCAATTGGACCAGTCTCAGTCTCTTCCTGTGCAGCTTCGCCTAGGTGGTCCTCTGGTGCGACTGCTTCGACGTTCTGAGGCTGACGCACAGTAGCTTCCCCGTCCACCGCCATTACGTCCAGATTACTGCTGTCCTGACTTTCTTCGTCTTTTTCGTCCGTGCTGTGGCGGTCAAAGGCCGGCTCATAGATCACGTAATGTCCGGCTGGCGCTGCCTCATCGGCACCGGGCGCATCAAGAGAAGCTTCATCGAATGGTCGCAGGTCGTCGGCAGTTTCTTGGGACCGCAATGCGACTGGTCGAAAGCTACGAAGATTCAAAGGTTGTTCCTCTCGAGATTGGGCGGCATTCGCCGTGTCAACGTTCTCTACGGCTGCACCCTCGACTTCTGCAGTGGTCTCGCCTTCTGAGTGTTCAGCGGCTACATCGTTGACATCCTGGGGAGCCGAATCTACGACATCGACCGTACTATGGTTGACATCATTCTCAGCTCCCGCCTCAACTGCCGCCACAGCCTCGGCATTAGCAATAGCGTCAACTTGAGAGTCCTCGATAGGGTCATTCTCGTCTTCGTAGAAACTCTTTGCAGGCGTCCACTTGTGTTTGCTCATCTTGCCATAAGATGCTCGTTTCTTGGTAGAGGAAAATTTGGAAGGACCCGGCTCGGCAGGCTCAGCACGCGGCGTCTTCTTGATCGAAGAAGATTTCGAAGGACCTGCTTCGACAGGCTCAGCACGCTCAGTACGTGGCGTCTTCTTGCTGACTGTGAGCTGGGGTGCTTGAGTAGGAGGCGAAACGGGGTCCCAGAAGGTAGGATCGTTCTCGTCCAGAGTAGCAGCCGGCGGTGCATCCTCAGGTAAGTCATCTTCAACGTCAATCGGCTCACTGTCGACGGCAGACTCCATTGGCTCGCTCTCAACAACGGGCTCTTCCAGCTCCGGGTTGATGGCTGTTACCACAGGTGTGAGCGTGCGCGGCGTACCAGAATGATCTGAAGCGGAAGGAGTTCGATATTGCTTGCCCGAAGTCAGATAAGGCCATGGACGACGTCCCATGACAGTACGCTCAAGATCTCGTGTGCTTGATCGTGTCTCCAATATCAGCAGACTCATGTTCAGCTCGTTACCAAGGCCACTTTTAGGAATACGAAGTCCTCGACAACATCGGTCAAGCGACCTCATTCTGTCATCGTTGCCCCAATTGCCATGATCGAAAGACATGTGAAGAACATCCCAGTACTGGTGATGAGGTTGAGCAGTTGATTTGAAGTCGTTGTAGATCTCGAACATCTCGCGCAACATGCTGTACCAATCTCCAACATCGTATCGATGGTGCCATAGAGTGTGCCTCTCGATTGACTCTTCTGGCTCTCGGGCAATGCCATCTAGGTTATCGGCGCGGTACTCATGTTCTTCCTGTTCCTTGATGCTGTTTAGCCTTTGATCGTCTCTTCTTCCTCTTCTTCTTCTTCTTTCGCTCTGTGGATGTATGTGTGAAGGGAATTTTTTTTCGTGCTGTGGGTGTAGGTGTAAGTGGGGAGCGGGAACGTACTGGTTCGATAACATAGCCTTGTATCGCGTCACCTTCGACATCGTCTTGCCCGTCTTCTTCAATAGGAGCCTCATCCACCTCTGGATCTCCTTCCTCACCATCCTCATCATCCTCAGCTGTGACTTTGTCGGCGCTTCTCCATTTCTTAGAAGTTTTCTGGGGCTTTCTTCGAGCCGGCAGCGTCCCGTTCGCTTCTTGTTGCTTTCGCCATGCTCGGTACTTGAGTTTCTTCCATTTGTACGAGCATTGCAATCGATTTCTTTTCCCGTCCATGATTTCACTGACCACTTTCCATTGGATGGTTTCCTCGGGGATTTGCGTGGAGTCGACATCTGCGGGCAAGGCACCTGACTCCTGCATACGCGAGATGCAAGTTTCGATGGCGTCGAGAAGCTCTTGCTCTTCTTCAGGAGTCCAGATATCCTTGTTCCTTTGATCCTGGCTATACTGAGCATGGTTTCGCCATCTGTCACGGCAATCTTCTGCCATACGGTTCAGTCTTCCAGCAATCTTCTTCCACTCATTGGGGTGATCAGCGAAAGCTAGACGAAGCTCTCCATCTTCGTGGGCAGACCACGGTCCACGCTGGCAGTTGTGATATCTGCGTTCCAGGAATCTCCTGATAGCTTGACTGTTCCGGTTCGGCAAGGTCTCCAGGATGTCATTGAGCAAGTCTCTGAGTTCGACCGATTTCTTGACGCCCTCCTGAACCAAGGCGTTGAAAGCATGTTCAGTAAGCGAGTTTACTTCGCGGAAACCATCGATGGTAGTAGCAATCAGCTCGGTTTCTATCGGTGTGAAAGCGCCGGATTTGGGGAGACCAGAAAATCCTGCACCTAGTGGGCTTGGACCCTCGGTGTCGTCCTTTGGCTTCCTCCTCCATGATTTAGGACGTTCGATGGGCACATCATCTTCCGCAGCGTTTACCAAAAGTGTTCCAGGGTCGGCCGTTGTACTGTCAGCATTCTTGGTTGCGGCCTTAGCCCTACTCTTTCGCTTCCTCTTCTTCGCTGGTGCCTGTTCCGTTCCAGGGTCGGCTGTTGTACTATCGACCTCTTTGGTTGCGGCCTTGCTGGTTCGCTTCCTCTTCTTCGCCGGTGGCTGTTCTGTTTCATTGTTGTCATTTTCGTTGCTATCTTCGTTGTTGGCACTACCATTGCCATTGACATTGACTGCCTGCCAACCCGAACTGGCAGCGACCCGGATGGTGTCAGCCTCGGGCTCAGCCTCTTTCTCTGCATCTTTCTCAGCCTTGCTCTTGCGCTTCCTTTTCTTGCTTTGCGCCGCGGGTTGCGCGACCTCGGCAGCTTGGACGGATTTTGGTTCTGGGCCCTCGGCCTGCTCCATCGGTGCATCAGTACCTTCCATAGACTTTTTCTTCTTCTTGCGCTCTTTCTTCTTCTTCGCTGGTGACTCATCCTGCCGATCCTCGCCATCCTCAGCGGCTCTCGCGTCGTGCTGTTGCTGGGAAAGCAGCATTTCTCGTCTCAACTGGGTGCTTGGTTCGTCGAGTGTCATTGAAACATCCTGATCGCCGGCTTGTGCAGGTACATCGACTGGGGTTGCAGGTCTGGAGCTGGACCGCTGGTCCTTCTTCTTCTTTGCCATGTCTGCCTGTTCCGCGACCGCGTCGACTTGATATTTGTCGCGCAGAAACGCGTTGGTACTGTCCGACCTTGCAGGACGAGATAGGGCTGTGTTTCCCTCTCGCAATGCGCTTTGTACAGGACAAAAATCTTCTCCCAGACGCGGTTGGGTTTCGAGCTCGTTTTCCGGAAGTGCCTCCGCCGTTAGCGCCTGCTTTTGAGATGGTGTTACAGGCTGAGTAGGTTTTAGCTGAGAAGAAGCGGATCCCATTTTAAAACCTGCCAGTAGTGGCAGGGGCACGCGCACATCAGAGATGCCTTGAGAATAGATATGGCAGTCGCAAACTCAGAAATGGAGCGTGAAATCTAGGAAAGCACGAGTCTTGGCGTGGGCAGGGTTACCCCTCCCGCCCGACGCTTGCCGACGACATTGCCTGATCTCTTCAGCCTTGTATCAGCCTTCCCTACAGCTTGCAGTATTGTGACAGAGTCTTTCTGGTCTCCTTTAATAACAAGACCCAGTCTTATATGGTTGTGTTCAGATGACTAGAAACAAGGAATCTTTTCAAGATTGGTTACACCGTTTGAGATCCCACGCTCCGCCCGATGTTGCCCGCAAGCACGTCCCGGAGTTCCTCAAAGACAGTCGCAAAATTGATGTGATATGCTCTTCATGCCGCTCAATTCCGTGGGAAGCAATTCGTGATGCTGTGATCGATGCCGGGAGGAGCTTACATTCACCAGTCCCAACAGTCTGGTTCAAGCAAAATTGTCAGCGTGGATGGAAAGAGGAGCTGTTCTCATTCCGCCATGCGTCTATGGACGCAATCATCGCTACGGCTTCTCAAGGCTGTCATGTTTGCTTGCTAGTCTTGTACCTCTTTTACTGTCCTGGCTCGACTCAAGCGCCGTCAGTCTTTCGACCATATTCGCCAGCTGCGTTGGAAATTCCAGCTCGGAGGTATTCAGATCCTTGGCTCGATTCTTATTCCCAAAGGGTAGTATTCTGGATTTTATACAAGAGAAATGGGAGGCCACCCACAGGAATGCTCGATTTCGGTCATGGTGCTTATCGGGAACTGGTGATTGCTCTCGATCCATCAGCTGTTTCCCATCCTGATTTAGCCCAGCGCCGCTGTCCGACTATTGTATCTAGCTGCCGACACTGGTTAAGGACCTGTACACAAACGCACACTGTCTGTGTTACTAGCGATAACTATGGCCCTAAACTTCCGCATCGAGTCGTGTTTCTTGATACACATTCTGGCGTGCTAGCTCCGCGTCTTCTTGTATCAGGGACCAAGACAGGGCGATACGTAGCTCTTAGTCACCGATGGTCGACTTCTAGATCTGTGATGCTCACATCCGAAACGCAACATGAGCTCGAGCAAGGCATCAAGATTGAAGACCTATCCCAGACGTTCCAAGAGGCCTTCCAGATTACATCAGACCTTGGTTTCGATTATATTTGGGTCGATTCACTATGCATTCTCCAAGACAACAAGCAAGATTGGGCTCAGCAGTCATCCCAAATGGCAAGAATCTACAGTGAAGCGTCACTTACGATCTGCGCTTATACCGACAAGGATGGCTCAGGATCCTGTACTGGGTCATACTCCACGAATTTGGTTGACTGGCCATGGCAGGTGACCCCTGATCTCTATGTCTACCAAGGTGAAGACCTTGACTATATCCCAGAAGGCACAGCAAGAACAAGGGCATGGATCATGCAAGAAGAATACTTGTCAAGAAGAGTACTCTACTGTGGACAGAACCGGTCATATTGGAGGTGTAGAGAGATGCATTCAGCATCGGACCGTCCTTGGGCTGTCACAGAAAACTTGAACAAAACACCGCTAGACAGCTTCACTGGTAAGGTCGACCTAAGTGTCATGACGATTCAAGAAACGCATCCGGTGTGGCAATCAATAGTACACGAGTACAGTCTAAGAGACCTGTCATTTGCTACAGACACGCTTCCCGCGATCTCAGCACTTGCTCAACGATCTCAGCACTTGCTCAACGATTCGGAGAAATGGCATCATATGCAGCTTCTGACTACCTGGCTGGATTGTGGAGACAACATTTGCCAGAAGCACTGATATGGAGGTGTAATATCGATGCCATGGTCTCATCAAATTACAAGAAGAAGAGAGAGCAAAGAAAAGGGGGAGAAGAAAAAGCCAGGATTCGACCTGAAATACCTTCATGGTCATGGAGTTCACACGACGGACCTTTCACAATTTTCACTAGACCCAAGGAACTCTATGACATTGTGTCCCATCCAGGCTCTCCGTCCCAGACTGAGTGCAACGTGCTTGAAGCCAGGACAACTCCGAAGGCATATAATCCCTTCGGCGAAGTGGCTGATGCAATATTAGTACTTCATGGGTTAGTCCTATGGGACTTTAGGCAAGTGGTCGAGCGACACTCCAAGCAGGCGCCAGTCCGTAATCTCAACTTCAGACGATGGCGTATTCCCTGGAAGGCCAAGGAGGTCCATTTGCAGCCTGATCAATTCGGGGTGCTCAGCATTTCGTACCACCGTCCCGATTATGCAAGTTACGACATCTATTTAGACCAACCTTGTAATGAGTTGCCTGACTGCATTATGATGCAAGTTCGTCCAGACGCAGGTTTAATACTAGATCGTGGGAGTCGACAGAACACCGGCGGGGTCATCCACAGAAGGCTTGGTGTGTGCATCTCCGACCGCTTAACCAGTCTACGGCATCAGCTGCAGGACGGAACATGGGAGAACCGGACTGTGAAGATCGTTTAACTAGTTCATGGCAACCATAAACATGACGTTGACCAATACTGCATTTACGGCACCGGGAGAACATTTGGTAAATCATGAAACTGCATGGCATTATTTCGTTAATTCGAGGGCTCAATAGTAGACTCCTCCATATCGTACACCGTCCTTCCGAATACCTCGCTAATGACTGATGTACTGGAACACCGCACTGACAACGTTCTCCGCCGTCTCCTGTCGAAGCAGCAAGTCCTGGATCTTGCCCAGAGCACCCTTCTCACCGTCATTGGTAAAATGATTCCAAGAGTTCGTATCACCGTACAGCATCGCCGGAGCCTTGATGTACTGCTTACCATCCTTGCACCTTTTACACTTGAATGTGTCGTGTGTGTCACTGTTCGTCTTCGAATTGAACATGAACAGCTCGCGGAGACTGTCGAGGGAGAATTGCCGCTCGACGTCTTCACCACCGTCGACAACGCAAGACGAAAGCGACTGCTTGTGTGCTTGACGTTGGAAGATTTTCTCCTCGATCGATCCGGTAGCGATGAAGCGATACACGAAGCAGTCCTTCTTCTGACCATCACGCCAAACACGAGCAAGTGCCTGCTGATCTGCTGCTGGGTTCCAGTCGGGGTCGAAGAGCACGAGACGGTTGGCTCCGATCAAATTGATACCACAGCCACCTGCTTTGGATGACAGCAGAAAGACAAATTCTTGACCTTCAGGGTCGTTGAATTTGTCGACCAGCTTTTGACGCTTGTTCACGGTCATCGTGCCGTCGAGACGAAGGGAGCCGTAGTTGCGCGAGCGACAAAGCTTCTCGAAAATGTCCAGCGTCTGTGTATAATTGGAGATGAGCACAATCTTGTCGTTGGTCTCTGCACGGATGCGAGCGAGCATACGATCGAGGACCATCATTTTTCCAGAGTACCAAGACTTGACATCTCTGTCACGACCTCTGGCGTCCTTGGGTACAAAGTCGTCTGGGAAGTACTGTTCGCATCCAGGAAGGTCTTCCGGTAAGTTGAGCAAGTCGGGGTGATTGCAGAGCTTTTTTAGCATACCGATCGCTTTGAGGGGCTGACTTCCCTTCCCTCTAAGCAACGCTTTGATGTCCGGAGATTGAATGAAATAGTTGTAGAGGTCTTTCTGGAAAGGCGCCATGTGGCAGAAGACGACATGCTCGTACTTTACGGGTAGATACTTGGAGAGGATATCGTTCGACCGACGGATGATGAACTTGTTCACTAGGCCAGCGAGCTCGGCCAAAGCTGTGTCTCCCTTCTCCTTGTCTTCGTCGGTACCATCTGCATCGCGACCACGCAGAATAGGAATTTCAAACTTCTTGCGAAACTCCATGCGGGTTCCAAGGTAGCTTGGGTTGGCAAAGTTCAGTAGCGAAAAGTACTCGGTCAAGTCGTTCTGAATTGGCGTACCAGACAGGATGACACGCCTTTGCACGTTCAAGCTGTCCAGGGCTGTGAATGTCTGACTCTCTCCATTCTTCAGGCGATGTCCTTCGTCGCAGAGGAGCAGACCGATGGGTGCTTGCTTGAGCTCTTCGACATACATGCGCAGAGTCTCGTAAGATATGATCAAGACCGGACGGGAGACTTGACGTCCTGTAGAGATGGCCCATTGCCTCATTTGTTGCACCAACTCTTCCTTGGTAGCCTTGCCGTCCACAGCGAAAGGACTCACGGCATCTTTACCCAGCCATTTGACCAACTCGTTCGCCCAATTCTTGACCAAAGATGCCGGACACGCCACGACAGCCTTCTGAATAGTCGACTTGCCAGCGTCAGGCGACTGCTTGAGTAATGTCCACATGAGGGCGATACATTGTAACGTCTTTCCCAGACCCATCTCATCGGCCATGATGCAGCCATTTGCTTTTTCTTCGATCAGTCCAGTAGTGGCGCGGTACAAGAACTTGACGCCCTCGACTTGATGAGGTCGTAACTTCTGAGCCAGGATTGGGTCGATAACAACCGGGACCCTCGGCCTTTCTTCCACATCCTTCTTGATCCCCAGAATCTCAGCCAAACTCTTGTGCACCAGTGGTGCATCGATCTTCTTTTTGTCCTTGTCTTCCTTCTTCTTCTGCTTCTCTGCCTCAATCTCCTCGGCCGTCTTCTCCGGCGGAGGCACAGGTTTGTCGTCGATAGTCGGGTCGTAAAGTACAATGGCAAACTCTCCAGAAGGGTCATGTAGTGGTTTGGCGACGAAAACAGCGCCCTGTCTTAGTCCTAAAAGCGGAGGTGGTCGGCTTGCACTGTAGCCTCCGATATTCTTGTTCGCCAAGGGCACTATGAACCGCTGACGGAACATCGTATCCTTGTCCTTGACCTGGAATACAGGAAACTTTTGTGACAGTGGAATGCGCTCCTCGATTGAGAAGGCCGCATCCTCGCCGTCCTCTGCATCTCCGCCCGCGTTTGCATAATTGACCTTTCTCTTTTTACGTGCTGGCTTTTCCGAGATTCGAGGAGCGACCGCTGCCCCGGGACATCTGAAGGGCTTGATGAGACGATCAGCCGACTGGGGTGTACCGCCGTGGACGCGGGCACGCTTCTGAGTTGCGATTGGTGTGGGAGCGAGATTCTCGTTCTTGATTGCCACGGCCCTGTGATGGAGTCAGTTTCTGAGTTTGGGTACAGAGCAGTGAATGTGACAAACATCTCGTTCTCTGGTCAGCTGGCAAAGAGAGTGTATGTGGTCGAGAGATGGATGACTGATACTGTAATTGTTCGAAACCAGGAACAAGTCCAAGGCGTCAGCGCGTCGGGGAACGCGCCGAGTCGCCACCGGCTAAATTAGGCTGACCCGAAGAACGCGTCCGCACGTGACTATGTCCAGCTTCTCAAGGCACTTTGCTGTACTGGTGCTACAGATTTCGCTATATCTTGGAAGGGAAATTCATGGCCATCCAGAGTCATACAGTTCAATTCAGAAGTCTATAGCTCATCTCTAGGTCGTGCATTGTCAGCAGCCGCTGCACTTTTCGCGTTCTCCTCCCTCTGCTTCTCCCTGTACTCTTCCTCCTGGATCTTCGCTTGCTCGTTAGCATCATCAGGCACAGCGATAGGTGCACCTTGCTCGGAAGTCGCAGCTTTGGACTTCGCGAAGGTGGCAATCTCCTCATCATAGACGGTCCACTCTGGCACCTGCCTTCTCGCTCTCTCCAGCTTCGGCTCCTTTGTCTGTGGGTTATTGCACAGGTCGATCGTGCGAGCTACCCCAAGACTTTCGTCGCTGCACCAGGTCTCGCACCAGAGCCACTCTTGAGGCAAGCTGTGAATCGGGATGACGTGCTGCATGTTGTTGGGCAGATCTTGATCCAGATTGCTCAAACTGTTTGGATCGGCAGATAGTTGGTGGTACTGTTGGCGGAGTCTGTCACCCGCAGCAATTTGTCGAAACTTCTTGAGGTCCACAACATACAGAGCCGAAATGTGATATGGCCGGCCACGGAGGTAGTTTTTCCAGTAGCCTTGCTTCCAGAAACGGAAGCCTTCCATCTCCGTTCGTGAGTCACACATTGGTGTGAAACCATATGGTGCACCCTTAAGATCGAGCTGTACCAGCTCGTACATGTCCGTCCGCACGATCTGGTCAGCGTCGACGAAGATGACTTTATCGAGATCGAGAGGGAAAAGCACGTCAAGGAAGAGGATCTTGTAGCCCCAAATCTCGCGTTGCTTCTCCTTCTGGCCCCTCAACCAGTGTGGCCATTTGTAGGTCACCATCTCGTACCTGAATCCGTACTCTTCTGCCATGATGGGCAAAAAGGCTTTGAACGAAGGAGAAAGGAATTGCTCGATGAACCAGAACTTGACTGTGTGGGATGTATGTCGCATGACTGAGACCATCATGATGTTTAGCATACGCTCGTATAGATGACCCGAGGCCACCGAGAAGATGTTGATGTCGGCATGCGGCACTATCGAGATGTCCTTAGTCGACTGTTTGGAACCAGACAGCATTGAAGAACCGATCTTCTGTGCCTTGGAAAGCCACTTACTGGCGTCTTTAAAGCCCACCTGAGACAGAACTTCGCCAGCCTTCTCGACAATGCCCTCAGTGGCCGTCTTTGCAGTCTCGAGGACATCTTCCTCCTCCATTCCGGCATTTCGTGATAGGCGCGGGAATAAGGTCAACCCACGGAAGCTAGTCAGAGCTATTTCCGTGGTGCCATCTCCAAACTGTTCTGTTTGACCACGGGCACCTACGCTATCGATCGTGAAGATACTTTGGCTTCGACCTGTCTGAAGTCCGAGGTTGTAAAATCCAGGGTTTGCCTTGAACTGGAAATATCCTAGATTGGCCATGATGATGGTATCTGCAAAGTGGGCGTCTTGATGAGTTGAAAGCACAAGTTGAACACCTCTGGGTGCTTGCTCCGTCGTGGTGTCCTTCGAGTGACCTTCTATCAGGATGTGATCCAGTTTATAGGTGGCGTCAACAGTGTCGGTCTTGACCGAGCTTAGACGTAGATTATCCAGATCGTAGACACTGTCAACCGGCGAGACAAGCCATGCAGGTGGCATATCCAAACCGATTGTGAGTAAAGCATTCTTTGGTAGCCCTTGGAACTCTGCTTGGATGTGTTTCCGGGCGCCGCTTGAGTCGAACGATGGCTTCGACTCCAGTACATAGCGATAGAAGCGCTTGACGGGCAGCTCTTCCAGTCTCTCCTTCGGGTTAACAAAGACACGCATGTGTACGCCTTCAAGCTCAGAAAGCACATTCAGAATCGGCAACCAGCGTTGAGTGACTTCTGAAGCTGGATCCAGCGAGGCCACTATTTGGATCCTCGCTTTTGATATGTCTCCTTTGCGGATCACGGTATGCTCACCTTTCAGACTTTCGAAGATGGCGGTTCTGACAGTTGATGGCGTGTCAAAGATACCATCAGGAACGTCAGACACAGCGGACAGCGCAATGAGGTTCACAAATCTGGCGAATGTAAGAGGAGACCCCTGGATTCCGTCGACAAGACCCAGCTCTTTCAGAGCAACGGCAGCTGGCGTTGATCTTTTCTTGTGTTCGTAGGCGAGAAGCATTTCAAAGTCGTCCTTATCGAATGTGGTAGCCGCAGGCATGGGACCAACAATCCTGCCATTGATCAGAATACCCGATTCCCCATGAGCGATACCCGCATCCTTCAGTAAGGGATCGGCAGATGCCCAAAATGCTGCTGCGGCAGAGCTCTTGCTCGGGGTGGGCCGATCAGCATGCGGTTCTAACCATTTCAACGTTGCTAGAGAGCGGAGGCCCACCGAGGGTCTACCATGAATTGTGTCGAAAATGTCGTCAGAGAATCCTCTGATAGGTGACGAAGATGTGCTACTGTGGATGAAAAATAGCTCGACATCGTCATGCTCTTCCCTGAATGCAACCGCTTCGGAGAACAACTTGCCTCCATGAGCGGTATCAAAATCCGCAACCACAGCCAGATGAACGAGGTTGGCGACCTCAGCGTCTGCCACAGACCCGCTTGCTGCAATACTGGGGATGTCTCCAATGAAGCCATCCTTGCATGCGGTACCGCTCACGAGATTGTAGAACCTAATCGACTTCTCGTCTTCTGGAATGATCAAGGGGTTCCGTCGAATGACTGCGTTTTGAAGCAAGAACGCGGGTACGTCATCGTCATCGGTCAGTTGAGTCATGTACACAGCTTGTGCAATGTCTCTGAGATCCATTGAGATTCTCTGGCTCATTACTCGCATCCAATCATCACCTTGCGGTATGGGCACTCCATTTACCAGCATTGGTGCGGTCGAGCCAGAGATGCCAAGTCTCTTCAGGTAGCCTTTGCTGCTGTCAAGATGCTCTCCGGTCGATGCAGACGACAAAACCTCTTGGAAGGATAGGACAGTCCGGTCCCTCCGAAGGTTCTGGTCTTTCGTGGCTAGGTCGAAGTACGACTCGATGGGATGGGCATGTTTCAACCCCTTCCCGGCCAGAGACTTCTGAAGATAGGTGAGAGCGGCGCTTAGACCGTAAGCATCGACGAGATGATACATGACCTTTGCTTGTGCAGTAGCCTTTTCCGAGTCCGATCGTGGCACGAGGCCGAACCTTACCGGGACTCCTCGTTTGATAAGTCCTTGAACGTGCTCAACAACTAGTGTCACTTCTTTGTGGTCTGAAAAGTCGACTGGGAGGATAACGTTGTGGAGGTTTTTCCTCACCTGAGGAATCTGGCCTGGAAAAGACCTCTGAAGAAGCTGAACGCAAGTCAGTACATGAATCATAGGCCCTTCGAGGGTAGACTTACCGCATTGATAGAGACTGGAAAATCTTTGTATCGCTTATCCTTCTCTATGTCGTTGAGCCATAATATAACACTGCCGCCTTCAATGCTGTCACGCCAATCGTAACGTTGAGATTCCTGAGCACCTTGGACTTCGGAGATGGCAGGATGCGAGATCAAGCTAATAGCTGTTTGGGCAGTCATGGAGAGTAGTTCGGCATCCTTGATCAATTTCCTTTCCTTTCTGAGCAGTTCTAGTACGGCGTAAGCCTCAAAATCTCTAGCAGAGATCTGAACGCCGTTGATCCAGACAATGTTGTACCCAGGAGGAAGAAAGGTCTCACGGTTTGCCATCAGTTCGTTCATGATCGGCTGAGAGGTGTTGACCGTGGACATGGCAGAGGAGTGCTTTGGGAAATCTTGCGACAGTTTGGTCAAGGTTGACCAAGGATCCTCGCTCTGCAAAATGAAGGTGGCAGCCTTGACACCAAGTCTTCGTAGCTCAGAAGACGACAGGGGTCGAAGGTCCGCGACCTCCTCATCCGTCAACGTCGCCGCTTTGCTTTCTGCTGAACCTTCGTCGTTGGCCTCGGCCTCACGGTCATCAATGACGATGTAGTCGGTCCGCTTGAGCGCCATCTCGACACCATATCCACTCACGTACAGAGGTTTGTTCGGATGGTTTCGCGACGGCTTGTGTCGTATCCTGTATGAAGTCTTGCCTGCCACTGCCGTTCCTTTGATCGTCGCATGTAATTGGCGAAAGCTCTGGGATGTGATGTCGGCATACAGGATCGAAGGGTTCTTGCTGAAGGGATCCCCAAGTACACGGTCGAACGGAAGCTCGACATGTTTGCCGCCTTCTAGTGCCTTTCCATCCTCGCTCTTGAGATCTGGCGAGCAGAATTGCTTGCCATTGAAATGTACCCAGCTCTCACAGCCATCTTGAGTGTCGCTCGCTAGAGCCTTTTCCACCGCCGTATGGTAGTACTGATAGTGTGCTTCAATCCTGGGCGCAGTAGAATGCAGGGCGAGGGCGAGTTCGAAGGAGGATAGTGTTTCCGAGTCTTGTTGTATGTGGCCGTCGTCTTGTAACGTCTGTAGAAAGGCTTCGTGGAGCTCCTTGTCGGTCGTGGCCCTGTCAAAGTGACCTTCTGCAATGCGGTCAAGTAATGGGAAGTACGCGGTTGCATTTTCTTCGGCTGCTGTCTCCCTGTCTTTTATCAGTACCTGGGACTGTCGAGTTGAATCCTCCAGACGTACAGCAGTTCCACCAGGTAAGGTGGTGCTCCGAAAGCTGCCTTGAGTCCCACGTTGACTGGCGGAGCAGCACAGACACAGAGGGCGATACATGCTAGCACAAGGCTACAAGAGCCGCTTGAAGGCATCATCATTGATTCATTACGCAAAGTCAACAATCTAGAAAGGTAAACAGTGGTTAAGAAAATAGCCTGAATGTTGGGGAAGCAACGTGTATAGATAGAATTTATGACCTCCAAGAGCTGTTAGTGACAGCGAGTACTACAAGATCACGAAGACTGTTCTGTTCAATAAAATCCTGTTCTGACCATTAAACTACCTAAACATCATGTATCTACGATTTTCAATGCACATATCGTAATGCAAGTCGTGAATTGTTCAAAATTTACTGCATGCGCAAGCACGTATATTACATGTACGTCCGCTCCTACACGTACCTTGTGGTAACTAATCAATCGAAACGGAGATAACCGGCCTTATCCACCGCAAAACCTCACTTTCTCCTTTCCCCTTTCGATCAGACAATGCCATATAGCTTCTTCGCCAATGTATAACAAATCAGCGAGAACACAATAAGGGACGCCGTGATTCCCATGAATGGAACGAGATTGCCCTCGGAATCTTGCCATGGGACCCACACGTTCATTCCCCATAGTCCAGTAACGATATTCAGAGGCAACACAATAGTTCCCATAACTGTAAGCTTTCCAAGGATGCCGTTGGTCTGCTCTGCACGTTCGTTCATGCGGATATTGATCTGGGCCAGGTAGTTGCTGTGCGCTCTGGAGAGCAGACTGTGGAGTATTAGCAAACGTAATGGCATCGGCGCTGGAGTACTCACTTCTCGTAGTGGGACAAGTTGCCCGTCATGGTAATGATGTGATCCTGGATATCTCCAAGATAGAGACCGATCTCACTGCGTGGAGCGACCTCCCAGTGCTCGTTGCACCTCTTTGCGAACCCCTTAATGACGTCCGCCTTGTTACCCAACAACCGGTACAAGCTCATTACTTTCTTTCTGCATTCACCGACGCGTCTGAGCATGTCACCTCCGGCTTCGCCCTCGTTCTTGCCGCTGCGAATGGATCTGCTGTCAGAATCCTTCCCTTTAGCATTCTTCTTCGGCTTTTCGTCTTTGAGATCATCCGAATCATGCAGCTCCAGGATATTGTCGTCAATATCGTCGACTTCCTCCTCTATTTTTTGAACAAGCGGAGCGTATGCATCTGTGACATCGTCGATGATTGCGTAGGAGATCCAGTCGGCTGACGGGGACATGTAGTCGTTGAGTTGTCTGATACGGCGGCGGACGTTAGCCGGATGTGGAGTCATGGAAAAATGGAACTAGACATAGGTGTTAGCAATGTCAACTGGACGCGACATTTGTGAGACTTACACTTAGCACTCCGTCGCGGAAGACGACAACGTAAATGTTGACAGGCTCCATGTAGTCCTCGCTGTCCTTGTCTTGTTCAAAACTGCGATAGTTGACAAAGTAGTAGTTCTGGAAGAGTTCGACCTTTTCGCGAGGCTCCTGCATGAGGATGTCCTCAATGGTGAGCTGATGAATGCCAAAGGCCTTGGCCAGTACCTTCATCTCCTGGTCGGTTGGACTCAGGACGTCCAACCAGAAAGTCGGTCGAGGACCTAGCTTCTTGGCCATCTGCCGAGGGGTTTGTGACTGAGAGTGAGCTTTCACGGGTGTTTGTGAACCAGAGACCCCGTGTGATCTCGTGCTGTCGTCCCCCAGGATTGAAGCACGTCCCCTTGTATCTTGACCTAATACAGAGGGATTCTTCATCGGAGACATGGGTGCATCTTCGTCGCTGCTATCGTCGCTCAGCTCTGGTGCCTCTGGGTTGAACAGATCCTTGAAATTAGAATCGAATTGACAAAGCTCGCTGATGGTTCGACTGTGAATGGTGGCGTCGAAGGACTCGATGAAATATGTGTAGCGATAAGGTGCATCATCTTCTTGTCTGTGCCATGGTTGTTTCGAGGGGCGTAGACGGCCGCCAACCATGACTGGTTCGGTCATCTTCTTGGCTCTGATCTGTTCGAGGTCTCGCTCCTTTCTCTCCTCCATGCTCCAATCCTCGAGCACATCCAGGTCTGGCCACTGGCGTCTCCTGCGACGGCGTGGGCTACGATGGGTGCTTTCTCGCCGATAGTCATCCTCACCAAGCTCGGAATCTGCTGGGTAACAAACGTCCTTTTCTGCAAGGTCTTTGACAGACTTCCATCTCCGGCTTCCATCCTCTTGCGAAGGCGAGGAAGTTCTCGAGGCTTCTCGCGATTCGACACGATCAATGTCAATGATAGCATCTCGGTTGTTGTCCTTGCCCCGGTTTTCGAATTCATCAGCAATCATCACATCATCCAGTGAGCCTAACCGTGGAGAGCCAGGAACGGAAGGTGGGTTGTTGACATCAAAGTCTTCGTCCGAGTGCTCTAGTGTAGGTGGGTAGATCTTGCCACCCTTTTTCCTGCTACTATCGGGAGATCCGGTTGACGATCTTCTTCTGTGGTTGTCGAAGAAGGAGCTACCACCCTTGTGTCCTCCTCCGAGTCCTGTGTTTGACCTTGAATTGGAGGGCCTGTTGTCGCGCTCGCGCAAGGATGAGCCCAAGAGGGGTGTGCGGTCTGTGGGGTCATCGTCCTCGTCATTTTCGCTAATGGCTATTTTCGGGGTCCGAGGACTTTCGTGGTGATTGCCTTGGAACCGGTTGCGGAATGGTGTGTTAGCCTTCGATTGCGGCATGCTAGTAGAGTTGCTGCGTCTTCTGGGTCGCACGGACTGATGTCCTCTTAACTACGGGTCAGCTATATCAAATAGGATGACTTGATGGTGTTCACCTGTGATCGAGCAAGGCCTCACTCTCTAGACTGGTATTACTTTTCGCGGCGGACTTCAACCGGTAGAAGCTGTTCTGCGGGCCCGAACTGCGTGGGTTGTCCAGAAGACTCGGTCGCCTGTCGGGGTCGTCTTGGTCTTCGGCTACGGTCGACTCCGAGGGAGCTACAAAGCTCTGTCTCCTGTTACGGCGCTTCTTGCCAGCCCTGTGTCTCTTTTTCTTAGGAGCGAGGCTGTCTCCATTTCCGACGCTTGCAGTGCTGCCATTCGCAACTGATGATGAGGCTCGTCCGGCGCCGTTGCCAGAGCCTGGGGCGGCCATGCTTTCGGGCCCTGCCACCGCAGCAAGGGACTGTTTGTCGTTGGAAGCCATGACGAATAATGGGCTTCGATATCAGGTCCAGTATTATTATGAATGAGCGATCTGTAAGAAGAATGAGAGATTTGGTCAGAGGTTGCGAGACATGCGGTTCGCGCCGTTGTTGAATCGAATGCGGAGGTCAGGAAAGATGTCTTGTAAAAGCTGGGCTGCAGGCGGTGACGTTGATCAGTGCCAAGGGTTGAGAAGTCAGGAACGCTAAATGCAGTAGATACTTGGCTGCTTGTAGTACCTCCACTTTCTGAGGTCGCAAACTCGATTTTGGAGCGATCAGACTGAATGCGACCAAATAGCAGTCGAAGGAAAGAGTCATGAAAAGGTGATGGGAGATACATGATAATAGATGATGCTCGCAATCGTGAGACCACCGGGCACGAGACCACTTGCCGGATGGGGAATTAGCGGCCAAAGCTGGAGCCCCACCCACTACTACCGAAAGAGCCGCTCTGCTCATCCTTAAAGACGCTTCATCATCATTCATCAGTAGACGGTCCATGCTACTAATAGACTACGGTGCAAAAAGAGAGACAGACGGGAGACGATAGCCATGTGCTAAGTTCAGAATGCCTGTGGTTTGGATATATAAGAAAAGATCATGTAAAGCACGGCGCTATAGGCTTTCTTAACCGACGGTATCTCGTTTGGTAGTAAAGCTAAAAAACCTCATGATTGGAAGACAAATCAAGGCAAACTTGTACTCCATTCTACCAGCATTCTGCTGTCCGAGACCAATCAAGGTAGCCTGGCAAAGACACCCGAACATGAATCACTTCGTCGTCCCTCTCTTGAAACTCTTTGACTTTCACACTCGCTTGAAGAGCGTCGCATACTAGATCATACCTATGTGGGTCACATGTCACGATATGTACCGGCTTGTACTTATGGATCCTTCCCTTGAGCTGACTGAGCTTCTATACGATGGCTAGGGCAGCATGTCTGCTCTATTAGCACTATCGGGATGATGCCTATTTCATTGCTCCTTCGTAAATGAAGGCGGAAGTACGTGAGCATGGTTTGATTGTGCTGACTGGAAGTACCTTAAAGATACCTCTTAACGATTATAACTTGGAAGCTTGATGTGACGGGACTTGAGGTCCATTAGCATGTGCCTACCTAGGTAGGTGCAATGATGATGTGGGCTCTGTGGGGAAAGCTCTACGCCAAGCATTCGAGAGGAATTTAGCGTGACTTCCTTATAGGTCAAGATGGCTGCGGCACGGTATAAATATCGGAGTCTGTCACCTACAATCGCCGACAACTTTCGCGGGGATAGAATATCGCAGTCGGTGCCTGTCATCTTCAACACTCGTGTGTATTTGCAAGTTGGAGTCAGGAGATATACTACATTGTGCAAGGACATATTGATCGACGCGACACCTCCTTGCCTGGATTTTGGCATCTCTGGAACTGCTCACGAATCGACGAACAAACCCACCTCACGCATCGCGTCTCCAATTCTCCCATCACTCGTTGCTACAGACGACTCACGCTGAGGGCGCCGGATCTCGTTACAGCGCCCTCTCGCTCCTACACTATTGCGTTATGGAATAATCAAGACCACCATTAAACACGACACCCCAAATGCGTCTTTCAACCCCCGATTCCCTACACTACCCTATTACAGTCACCGCGTTGCTCCTCGGCCAGGGTGATGAGGTAGCGCGCAACTCCACCATCTTCAAGTATGACTACAGCTCTACCGTCATCGAGGGGAGCGAGGACTGTAAAGAGGGTAGGCCGGTTGTGAAGACTTTCCATACCATCTTCCAGACGAATATTGAGGGAACCCTGTCTCAATGGTACATACAACCTGGTCAAGTGATAGCGCGGCGAGGCGTGGCCATCGCCGAGATCGAGGAGCCCTGCAAGCATGCAGTACAATATGGTGGTATGTGTGCAGATTGCGGCAGAGATATGACCACAGTTGAGTATAATACTACGATCCGCGACACGTCACGCGCTACAGTCAACACAGTACATGGACATACCAATCTGCTTGTCTCACAGGAGGAAGCCTCACGATCCGATGAAGAAGCCAAACGCCGCCTTCTGTCCTCACGGAAGCTCTCACTGGTCGTCGATCTGGATCAAACCATCATACACGCAACTGTAGACCCGACTGTCGCAGAATGGCAGAACGATCCATCCAACCCCAATCATGGCGCAGTCAAAGATGTTCAGAAGTTCCAGTTGCTGGATGACAGTCCTGGAGCGCGCGGCTGTTGGTATTACATCAAGCTGAGACCTGGTTTGAAAGAGTTCCTGGACACCATCTCGAAATGCTACGAGCTACATATCTACACTATGGGAACACGAGCGTACGCCCAACACATCGCACGAATTGTTGATCCCGACCGCAAAATCTTTGCCGACAGAATACTAAGTCGAGATGAGAGCGGGAGCATGACTGTCAAGAGCTTGAAGAGATTGTTTCCTGTGGATACCAAAATGGTTGTTATCATCGATGATAGAGGCGATGTCTGGCAGTGGAGTCAAAATTTGGTCAAGGTCACTCCCTACGACTTTTTCGTTGGAATTGGAGACATTAACTCGAGTTTTCTTCCGAAACGACCAGAATTGGAGCCGAGAAGTCCGGCACCGGAGAAAGAGAAGAGTCAGAACGGAACCGACGGTAAGGAGCATACTGAAGAGGTCGGCGAAAATGGAACCTTGGATAATAAACCAGCGAAGCCGGCTCGAGTTGTCTCCGCCACGCCAGTCGAACCTCAGACCAACGGTGATGTCTCTGCGATCGAACAGCTCATGTCCATGGGAGGAGCAAATGACCCGAATAAGCTAGCCGAGCAGACGACCGAGCAAGATGAAACCATCGCAGCCCAACTCGCGGACCGACCGCTCCTTCAGCAACAAAAGAAGATAGAGGCCGCTGAAGGTGCTGCTTTTCCTGACGAAGACGCCGGATTGAACCTGGAAGACAACCAGGAGAAGGCTGATAGCCCACAAGAGACTCCAAGCCGGTACAAGGGCAACCTCCTTGTCGACAACGACACAGAGTTGACATACCTCGGGCAGAGCTTGCGTGACGTTCACAAGGCATTCTTCGATGAATATGATCGACGACTACAGGGAGTGCACGGTGGCCGTGTGGCGGAACTTCGACCTGGACATCAGAAGAAGCGATCCACTGATGGATTAGACGATCTACCAGACGTCACGAGCATCATGGCGGCGATGAAGCACCATGTCTTACAAGGAGTGTCCATAGTCTTCTCCGGTATTGTGCCAATAGGTGTCGACTTTCAGAGCCACGACCTTGCTGTCTGGGCGAAAAGCTTTGGTGCCACCATCACAGATAACATCAAGAAGCGGACGACACATGTAATAGCTGCACCTCAACGACGCACCGCCAAGGTCCGACAAGCAGCCCGGCATCCCGACAGAATCAAGATAGTATCGCAACACTGGCTGTGGGATTGCTTGTCGCAGTGGAAAAGACTGGACGAAGGCCCGTACCGAGTTCATGTGGACATTGCCGACGAAGTCGACAAGTCCGCCGCCAATGGCTCCCCGTCGCACGATCCAGAGATTAGTGCCGTGCTGTCTTCCTCTGATGACGAGGCTGCAGTAACTGAGGAAGAGGTTGACGGTTCAAATCGTTCATCATCGCGGTCAGACGTAGACAAAAAGGACGAGGCAGAGCTTGCTGCTCACATGCCAACTATGTCAAGGGAGGAGAGCTCACCGCACGCTGACGATAAGTCTATGATGGAAGCGTGGAATGACGAGCTCGCCGAGTTCATGGGCTCAGACGACGATGACGGCAGCGAAAGCGATGCCGAGAGTGTACGGTCGGAGCAAACAACAGCGTCGGAAGCGACCACAAGTCAAAAGCGAAAGAGGCCAGGCACCAATGGAGTAGACACAGACGGTGAAGACAGCGACGCTTCTGTCAGCGATAGCAGATTACAGAAGCGCAAGAGGAAGGCTCTTGCCAGAACCTCGAGTCTCAATACCGCTACCACTAGTGAGGCGAGAGCATTACTCACAGGAAAGGATGATCCCATGAAAGCGAAAGCGAATGAGGTGGAAGAAGAGGACGAGGAAGAGGATGGGGACGATCTAGCCGCACAACTGGAGGCTGGATTGGCCGAAGAGGATGACGAAGTTGATGAGTGATACTTTGGCAGCATCTGGTGGAAGCATATACTATACCACTTCCTGAGCTTGTTAACTGACTTGATCATCGAGACCTCTTAATCTTCAACTCTTCTAGTGTCCTGTTGCTTGTAAGACTCACTTGAGGGGTACGTTGAGCCCTTGGCCGTGGCAGAAACGGCGGTGAGGCTGCCTGCTTCCCAATGATCTTTGTTAGATGTTCATGTTGGACACTTTGACAAATAATCATCCACTTCATGAATCAAGCCACAATCATGCAATTGTTTCAGATCCGGTAGGTACAAACGAATACCTGCTGCGAATGCCGCGGGGTCATGTGTGAGCTCCCCATTGGGTCGCGGTTGCCTCACTGCCACCTGATTTCCTTTCTACCGCCTTTCCTTCACCAACCATCAAACACGGTCACCGCGGAATTATTTTCCTTCACACCCTCGTCGCAGGTCATGATCGCCATCATTCTTCATCGTAGTATCGACAGTTGATTCCTGTTCGCGCGTATTTCGAATCAGCCGATACCAGCGCTCTACACGACGGACAAGACAGCCGAGCGGGCGATACTCCTCACCGTCGTGTCTTTCTCGCACGTCTCGCTTGAATGTTATGGCTCCATTAACTTTCGAAGGCCTGTCGCCAGAGCTCAAGGCACAGGTCATTGGAAAGGCAAGTAAACTGATAAATTGTATAGCAGAGATACCAGACTAACCGCTTTCCAGATCACCAGGCCCACCGATCTCAAAAATGTCTGCTTGGTCTCCAAGGCCTGCCATGAGATTGCCGTTCGCTTTCTTTACCACACCGTCACTCTCTCTATAGGCGGCCCTAATGACGGTTGTCTGGCCGCATTCCTCAACCCAAACAACAAAGGTCTACATCACCTCCGAGCGGTGTGCTTGGAACTCGCCAAGATCGACGACACGTGCAAGCAAGACCAACTGGCTGATGTCATGGTACGCATGATTGTCTCTTCCATACCGCGAGATGTACTGGAAGAATTTGACTGGTGCCATTGGACCAAGTTCTCCTTGGACAGTCTCCTTATCCTTCATGAGAGACAACGACGTATGAAAACTCTACAGGCTTTGACAGTCGACAAACCAGAGGGTTTCACCAACGCGAAAGTCGACAGCGTCAACTTTCCGAGGTGCAGAGCCCTTGAGCTCTTTGTTGATACCAGAGAAAGTCTCGATATGTCACAGTCGTTCTTGGAAAAGTTCCCCCTGGTGGAAGATATCAACCTGCACGCACATTTCAAAGACTCCTCGATCACCACGCGAGAGCTGAATGATGCACCGACAGTACCCGGTCTCATAACACGGACCCTCTTCAAGCACATGCTACCTTTTGAGACTTGCACACCTCTGGCCAACCTAACTGCGCTCAGTCTGCGCGAACTGAATCTCAAACAATGCTTGGATACTTATTGCAAAGTCTTTGACTTCAGCAAGATCACCAAGTTGATCCTGCAACAATGCGTTGGAACAGACGCTTTGCTTTCGAACCTCTGTAAAGCTCAGAATCTGCCTCGGAGACTGGAGCGCCTGCAGGTACAGTGCAAAGACACGGAAGAAGATGTCATCTCATCGCTAGACGTTGCGCTTTGTCTGGTCTCTGGCCTCGAGCGCCTGACGCTGGATTTCGACAAAGTGAGTGGCGTGCTTCCCTCTGTTGACGGCATCGTCAAGCACGGAAAGACTTTGAAGGTCCTTAACGTGCATGGTTTCAAGGAGGTCTCTTCGGATGAAGAATTGTCCTGGTTGGTCAAAGACTTCCGCAACTTATGCACAGCTTGTCCCAATCTCGAGCAGCTCAGCTGCGCGTTCCCACCGACCACGATTCTCTCCGGCGCCCCAAGCGTCAAATGGCGATCTTTCGCGACTGCTATCACCACCTCTATGACATCGCTTGTGACCCTGCAGATATCCAACTGGCCTGGATACCAATCAAACCAGAAGAAGCTACCATATACGCCGTACCACCTTCTCTTGCGTGGACTAGCTCAAGTCATGTTCGAGTTGCCAAATGATGCGGATCTTTTGGAACAGCTGGCGGATGATCCGACAAAGGTCTTGAGCCATGTTCCTGCAGTCGAAAAGAACGAACCAAAGCTCCGCCTCATCACCTTTGGCATGTGTAATATCACATGGCGTGAAAGAGACGACGATCGCGACAAGATGGCACTCTTTTACCGATCGAAGCAGTTCTTGCTCGACAGCCGCAAGCATGTTCCTGTCGCGGTACCGGTCGAATTCTATGCTGCAAAGTATATCGAGCCGAGATGCGACGTCCTGGATTACTACTACAATCACGACGTGGAGATGCCGATCAACAAGAGTGGAAGACACAGTTGGTCGAGCGAGGACGAGGACGATGATGAAGACGAGGATTAATGCTCACGGATGCCTGAACGACACAGACGACTGATGATTACACAAAGACACGAATGAACGTTTAGAGTCATGCACTGCTTCATGGTGCCACGTGATGATGTGATATTACAGAAACTTGGGTTGTAACTTCCCAGCGATACGCTCCTGGATCCTCTCCGGTAAGAGATGGTTGTAAACGTGACCCGTCCACTGACACACAATCTCCCTCGTCCTAGCCGGATCAATGATCTCTTCGACCCCGAAAGCGTTCGCCGTTCGGATGGGACTCATAAGCTTCCAGTACATATCTTCCAATTCCTTGTACCTTTCCTTCACTGCTTCTTTCCCTTTCTCCTTCCCAATTCTGCCAAGCTCTCCAGCATGACCCGCCTCGATACCCCCGTCCAGCGGAAGAGAGCCCCATTCACCGCTCGGCCATGCAACTCTCATCCTTGGACTACGACAATCTAGCATGACACCACCAGCAACCCCGTAGACCCTCCTCGTCACGACCGAGAAGATCGGCATCGTCGTCCCGTAATACGCCTTGGCTAATTCCACGCCCCATCGCATAGTAGCGCCGCGCTCCGCCACAGTACCAACAGCGTACCCTGGCACATCCACAAATTGCAGCAGTGGCAGGTTGAAGATATCCAAGAACTTGAGGTGGCGCAGCAGTTTCTGCGATCCTTGCGCGTCCAGAGCACCCGCTGTCGATGATTCTGGGTTGTTGGCCACGATGCCGACTGGTCTGCCGTTCAGACGCGCGAGGCCACAGATGACGGTGCGTGCCCAGTGCGTGCCGATCTCGAAGAACGAGGACGCGTCCACGGTGCTGTTGATGATGGTGTACGGATCGTACATGCGTGTCCGTTTCCGCGGTATCACGGACCTTAGGTTCGGGCACAGGCGATCGGCGGGGTCGGAACAGGGGAAGGTCGGTGGAATCTGAGTGCCGATGTTCGGGAGATACGAGAGCACGGTGCGCAATTGGTCGAAGCACTCGTCTTCGTTGGCGGCGAGGTTGTCGATTGTTCCGTTGGTGCAATGCACGGCGGGCCCGCCGAGGTCGGTAAACGATAGGTCTTCTTCAAAGGTCGCGCCGGACACGACTTTGGGCCCCGCGTTGAACAGCGCGCCGATGTCTGCCGCCATGACGCTGAAGTGGCAGCTCACTACTCGCGCTGCACCGAGACCGATGGCTGGTCCGACGACGGCGCCGAGGTTCGGGATGCCTAGGTTCAGTTGCTTCATCACTGCGTCGAAGGAGGGGAGCGGTGGGATGTAGCTCCATCCCATCTGCTTGATCGTGCTGACGGATCCGCCACCGGAGCTGCCGTCGACGAGCTTGATGATGGGGAGTTTGAGCGCGATGGCGAGTTCTTCCATGTAGATCGTCTTGGCCATGAGAGCGCCGTCTGCGTGTCCGGCTCGTAGTGTGAAGTCATCGGCAGTGAACAGCACGTCTCGACCGCGTAGCTTTCCGAAGCCTTGTACATTGTTGCTGGGGATGTAGGACGCGGGCTCCTCTTTGTTGTTCGCAAGAGCCTTCCACTTGACTTCGCCGGAGACGCTGCCGACTTCTCTGAATGAACCGGGATCCAGCAGCTTATCTACGCGTTCGCGAACCCACAGTTTACCGGATGCCTTCTGTCGTGAGTAGCCCTTATGTGACGGATCTGGCGTTTTTGCCATTGAACGAAGGGTCTTGAGCTGACCCAGTACGTCGCTCCAGTCTGCTGGTGGCTCATCGTGAGACTTCTTCTTGCGTAGTCGACGCCGCGAGGAATTTGCTGAATGATTCGTTTCACTCCTGTTGTCTAGGTGGTCCTTGACTTGTTCTACGCGATCTTTGGCAGAAGAAGTACTCGCACCGCTTCCATCACTCGAAGCTTTCGACGCCTTATCATCTGATCCGGCCATGTTGAGTGCGGTATCTGTGTTGTGTGGACAGTTCGATACTCCTCACATTGTAATGATCGATTTCGACCGATAGCTACCATTTGATACCTTTGGTGGTGTGGTTGATGTGAAGTCAACCACTTCCCCTCCCGGGAGAAAGACAACCGAGGTTCATCGATGCTCACGGCCTGTTATTGTCCAACGCTGCTGCTGAAGTCCATTTCGAAGTGACTCAATCGCATCACCATTGGCCATATCGACCGTTCTGTACAGCAGACATATTGGAAGGGTATGCAGGGAATGCGTCGAACAAGATCAAAGTAGTAGTGCATGATCCGACTTTGAGCCGAAGTCCGCCGAGTTTGGCGCTACAGTGCAAGATGCGTATTCTTGTCGCGAATCGGTACGAGACGATACAATGACAGAAGATTCAGGTTCCAATCTGACAAGTCTATTGCAGTGGAGAGATAGCTGTGCGGATATTGACCGCCGCAAGGGAACTTGAGTGGGAGACCTACGCTGTGTACACTGAGAATGATACAAGTCACACATACTATGCCGACCATGCGATCCAGCTGCCATCTCCTGCTTCCTATCTGGATATCGACCACCTGATCAAACTCGCAAAGGGTCATAAAATAGAGGCTATACATCCCGGATATGGCTTCCTTTCCGAATCCGCGGACTTTGCTCGTCGAATGCAAGATGAAGCAGGCATTCCTGTCATTGGACCTGGATACGACATCTTGCAACGAACAGGTGACAAGCTGCAAGCTCGGTTGCTGGCAGAAGAATGCAACGTACCAGTACTGCCAGCATTGACTGAACCGACCAGTGATGCGACCGTGGTCCAACGATTTGCCTCCGACAACGGGTTTCCTATCATGATCAAGGCAGTCGATGGTGGAGGTGGACGAGGTATCAGGCTAGTCAACGAAGAATCAGAGCTGGAAGCGGCTTTACGTCGAGCAATCGAGGAGAGCCCATCCAAGGCAGTCTTCGTCGAGAAAGCCGCCATCTCCGACTATCGCCATGTCGAAATACAAGTCATCGGTGACAACCATGGAAACGTCACGCATCTTTGGGAACGAGAATGCAGCATCCAGAGGCGGTATCAGAAGGTGGTAGAGCTCGCACCCTCCACAATAATTGATCGGAGACTGGTCGCTCAGGTCATCGAATCAGCGTTGAAGATGGCCGACAAGGTATGACTTTGTCCGTTGACAGTTCTCGAGAGGAGTCTGACAGTGATAGATACGCTACAAGTCGCTGGGGACCTTTGAGTTCCTCGTCAACCCTCAGTCGCAGAAGTTCTTCTTCCTCGAAGTCAACCCCCGCCTCCAGGTTGAACACACGATCACTGAATCGATATGGCAAATAGACATTGTCATGGCTCAATTACTGATCTTTCGAGGAGCCTCATTACACGACCTGGACCTGACTCGTAACTCTGACACAAACCACCATATGCCAAGGTTAAGCTCATTACAGTTACGCATTACCGCTGAAGACCCCACGAAGAACTGGTCGTTAAGTATAGGCAAGATACAGTCCTTCCACTTCCCACAAGGCAACGGGATCCGAGTAGACACAAATCTCGTATCCGGTCTGCCAGCCACAGTAACAACAGACTTCGATAGTCTGCTAGCGAAAATCATCGTGACCGCGCCGACATGGGAAGGCTTGCTCCAGAAAGCCAAGAGAGCATTACGCGACACTCGAATCACGGGTATACAGACCAATATACCAATCCTGTCCTCGATCCTCTCACACGCAGACTTCATCGCCGGGCAATGCGACACGCGATGGCTAGAAACGCACCAGTCAGCTCTCCTCGCAACATCTCAGCCGCCACCACCCTCTCACCACCGCGCCCTCTTCGCCTCTGCGCCAGCACAAACAACCTCCCTCCCGAACTCTTCCCAACTCCTGCTGAAGAAAGACGACTCATGGACCATCACGCTCTCCCCGACTCCGTCCTCTGCCACCACAAAGCAGCAAACCCATCACATCCACCTGCTGAAGATCAACCAGAACAACTTCCCGCACTCGCTGACAGGACGCATAACGCACACGCTACCCTCGCAGCAGCCACAAACCTACAACCTCTCGCTCGCCTCGACGACGTCTTCCTCGGCATCAGCATCCTCGAATCACCGTCTCGGCGACGCCGCAAACAAGGATCACGTCATTGTTCCGTTCGCGGGGAAGCTGATAGAGGTATCCGTGGACGAGGGCGATGTGGTGCAGAAAGGAGACGTCATCGCCGTTGTGCGCCAGATGAAAATGGAGGTCGAAGTGAGGGCGCATCGACGGGGACGGGTGGTATGGGTGTTTGAGGGCGAGGAGGGTGAGGACGTCGGTGAAGGCGTGCTTGTTGCTGTGCTGGAAGACGAGCAGAGCGAAGGGAAAAGGGGTAGGGAGATCAAGTTGTGAGAAAGTGTAAATGCTATTGTGCGCCTATGCTATGCTGTGCGATGATTCGAACGATATTCTTCCCGTGAAACCTGTGCTGTTCCTAATCTGGTATCCATGTCGTATCATATCCGTCCATCGCTTGTCGTCAACGTACTGTACAAATGAAAGACATTATTTCGAGGCGCCTGCCCGGTTTCTCTTACGCTGCTGACGCATTGTGTTGCGGACTTTGTTCTCATTTCTTCTAGAACATCCATCTCGGCTTTCCGTCCTCTGCACCACCATAAGCCATACTGCTCCTCCGTCTCGCAACACTCAGGCTGCTTCGTCTACCGACCACAGAACCTCCAAGAGCGCTAGGCGGCCTGATGCCGCTGGCTCTGCTGCCCGGACGCTCAGATCGTGCTGGTGTACCGAGTCGGCTCCCTGGTCTGGACATGGCCATGACATTGCTCGTTCTACTTCCGCTTCTAGGCATAGGATGACCCACCTCACTGTCGCCTTCTTCGCCGCTTTCAGCTTCGACAAGCGTGTCGTTGACAGTAGGAAGGGAAAGGAAGTCTCGTTTCTTGCCCATAGATGGAGTCGTGGGTCTGAAGGAGCTGATGCGACCCGGTGTACGGCTTTTGTAAGGCGAGGAGATCGGTAGAGAGGTTGATCGTGTATCCATTGCACTTGCTGCTCGAGCTGGGAGACGAGAAGACACGGATGCATGTGACGTTGGTGATGGAGATACTGCACGGCTGCGTGGTGTTGGTATAGATGAGATTGCAAGTTTGGTTGGGGTATATTTGCGAGTCGCTGGAGTCGTCTCAGTATATCTCAGTGACGGAGATCCAGAATGCGACTGCGACTGCGAGAATTGTGGAGTACGGAGATCGCTACGCCTCGAGGTGTTAGGAGTGTTTGCCGTCGCGGTAGCAGCGGACACTGACGACCAGCGCGGTTTGCCGACAGGTGTTTTGAACTCACGAACCAGATCCTCGCGCTTGTCTCGAAACGGTTCAGCAAGGCGCAAAGATATGGGCGTAGTGACGCTGCGTAAAGTGGGACTATTCGACTGTCGACCTGGTGTCGCTCGCGGTATACCGCTTGGTCGCCTCGTACGTGCAAGGCCGTTGCCGAATTGAGTTGGGGTGGTCATACTAAAACTGCTCTTGCGGCTGATACTGCGACCGACAACGGAAGAAGCGGGTGAGCTTCGTGGTGTGTCAAGCGTACTGCTCGCAAGAGATCGTTCTGATGATAAAATGGTCGATATCGAGTCCCGTAGCTGTTGACCAGCATGGTCGGTTTCTAATCGGACATCCATATCGCGCATGTTGGTCTGCAGAGTCGTCCATTTCCGTTTCATGTCAGACTGAAGTCTCAAAATCTCTCCGTTGACAGTCAACCGATCCATGACGCCTCTGTCTATGATAGCCAGAACTCGCTCCACTGCCGGGACGTAATGAGTCTTCTTTGCTTCATAGCTCTCAATTATGCGAGCGGTATCATTGTGCTTGTAGCTTGCGTTTAAAGCCTCTCTGAGCTTGTCATGTGTTCTTTCGATGGACTCAAACATCTTCATAGCTTGACGACCGGCGTTGCGAAAGACAAGCACCCATCGATCCTCTCCCAGCTCCTTTCGAAGTGCCTCAGCATCAGCGTCGAGCTTCTTCCATTGATCCTCGACCGAGTTTCGCCGATCTTCAAGATCTACACAAGCACTTGGGAATAGCTTGCTACCACGAACGTGAAAAACAGAAAGGCGCATGGGCAAGAAATCGAGGGATGCTCTGAGTGGTTGCATGCGGGCGAAGAGCGCTAGAAGATTCGAGTCTTCCTTGGTGGAAACTTGTGACGGTGGTTCGATAGGTGAGCTGGGGGAGAAAGGCGGCGGTAACTTTCCTCTGGGACTTCTCGCTGTGTCACCTGATTTACCTTCCACGATGCTGGCCAAATCGTTGATATCAATCGTTTTTGGGGTGCTCGCGTGATCCTCAAACGTGCCTGCCTTATGTCGCTTCTCCTCCATTTCGAAGACAAGCTCTCCTAAGGCGTCCAGCTCTTGTCCAATATCGCCCAGAACACTATTCGACAGCTCTTCCCATTCCATGGCGATCTCAACCTGCTCTTTTACGCCCTTGAGCGAGTCCTTGATCTTTGTCCAGTCTCGAACAACGCCATCCATCTGGGTGACATGTCCCCTCAGCGTCTCGTCGGACAACGTCGTAATATCTTTGCGCATCTGCAACTCTTCCATAGATATGACGTAGACCTTGACGAGGCCCTCAAAGCGCGTGATAGCCTGGTCAACATCATCGAGACCTTCTCTTCCGCCCGCAGCAGCCCATTCGACGTCATCCTTTGCGTCCAAATCGTCCAGAACCTCGGCGGCCTTTCCAATCCATGTCTTGATCTGGTCGCCAGCCTCGAATAATGCCTTTGCTGCCAGATGTGCCGTAGTCTGGGAGGATATTCTAGCTGACAAGGATGACGCGCTTGGTAGTTGAATCGAGGTCAATTGGGCAAGCTGGCTCGCGAACGAGACTCTAGACAGAGAGTATATGGAATCAGGTCGCGATCGACCCGAGGCGAAAAAATCGCCATCACTGCTTCCATAGGTGAGGGATCTTTGAGGCGAAACAATGATGGAGGTTGAAGAGACTGTCCTAGGCGTTCGAGGACTTGGTCTAGGTATTGAGGTGCGTCGAGATGGAGAAGCTGGGATACCGGTATGTATGCGGAGTCCAGATGTTGGTGATAAAGGCCCAATGAAATCCAAGTCTCCATGTGCAGAGTAGTGACCGTCTTCTGTGTCAGATGGTGCCATCCTGGTGGATGTGTCGGCAAGTGAAGATTGGTAGCCGTCTGAGTCTGCAGCATACCAGGTAGAGTTGGGAACCCTGTGAATGTCCCGACTCATAGCTTGTGCGTACGAAGGTGCTGCCATTGTGTCCATTGCCTTAGCTCTTCCTTTCCGATGCCCCGGTCACAACTCCGGACCCAGCAACTCGGCAGATTGGTCGTGTTTGTACGGAATTGAGTCGCGTGCCTAGGCGTCGACTACATATCTGGGAGTCGTTGTGGATGTAGACCCTGACCGTTACAGGAAGCGCATCATCTCGCGTTCTTATCTTGCAAGAGAGGAGCGTTGGTAATAAGGTTGAGAATTGGCTGCCTGGAGGAATGAGGGGCCGGGAGCGTACCAAGTACTGGCGGTCGATCCTGAGCTGCGGCTGAATTTGACCTGAAAGTGTTGGTTCCTTGTTTATCCTGTAGGAAGAAGCAAAGAGGAAGAGGAACACAGGAACAACAACTAGTCGTATAATATGAATTCTGAAGGTTTCACAAGATCCACAAGGGTCGAGTTTACCTATGTCACAGACGCGCATCCACGTGATTATCGCGTAATCGTGGTAGGCGACGTCTGGGGTATCAAACCTTATTTGATGGCAGCAAATCTGTGTCTTCTTGCGAGCTGGAAGATGATCATGATAGTATTGCGCTCACTGAGGCTTGCACGTTCACAGCAATTCAAGCTTGTGTGATCGGAACGAAGGGTTCAATATCAATCATTTCACTAATGGACATGATGAAACTACTTATCAACGCGTTCCATGCCGAGATACCATCTCCAGGCTCGCCCAAACGCCATAAAACCAATCATCAACCATGAGTAGAGAGTCGTGAAAAGCAGGACATAAAGAGATCGTCGCAAAGAAAGACCGCAAGAACGACTGAGGTGTTATCGTTTGTGCTGTGCTCAACTCAGATTACCTCTTCTCTTTCCCAGCCTGTTGGTTTCAGGTGACCGATTCCCTTCCCGGGGTGTGGCTTGACGTCGTCCTTGTACTCGCTGACAAAGGGATTCTGATCCTCCTTCTGGTTGAGATTACCGAGTGTATGGTTGACTTCTCTGTGCTTGGCCTCATCTGCGCGGATGTAGAGCAGAAGGTCTCGCATTGTGCGGTGTCCCTCGGGCATTTTCCAGTAGTCGACGGCGATTGGAGGGGCGACGGTCTTTTCCCATAGTGGTAGTCGACCAGCATCGAGATCGGCAAGCTCCCGTGTGTATGTGAGGACGGCCTCTTCTTCCAGGTAGCCGACGAAGCGATGGCAGGTCTTTGGCGAGACGAGGTAGGCAACGAAAAAGGCATTGAAGAAAACACCTTGTGCCCCTAGAACCATCACTTTCATGATAGGGCCTGGCTCGTACATTTTTAAAAATGTAAGGAGATGCATCCGCTCGTTGTAGGACTCCTCGAGTAAGGTCTCAATCCTGTGCCATGTTAGTATCTTCGTCAGTAGTAAGGGGAACAAGTCTCACTCACCATCCGTTGTCTCTCTTCATTCGTCTCATGCTGTGCAGATGCCGCAGCATACCAGCGACCATGCCGGGAACACCAGCAACACTTTCAAGAAAGATGTTCCGAATCATGTACTTGCGTTCCGTCATGGCATATTTTTTGATGGCGGCCTTTGGGTCCTTCTGGCCGAGTGAGACTGCGTGGTCATGCTTGTAGCCAGTGGCTAGATCCATACCCCAGCGTAGGGTACGAATTGCGGCGAGCGCCACCCGATCAGACCATGTTTTGGCGTTGCGATGAGCAATGGCGACGGACTCCATTTGTTCCTCAGTATAGCTGTAATAGTCTTAGTCGTTTGGTCGGTGTGGTGGTGTGGTTGATGACATACATTGGATGAGGCCATGCCGCTGGTGTTTTCTTGATGTGAGGCGATTCGGTCTCTGCAAAGAACTCTTGCTTGCGTGATAGTGAAGTCGAGCTAAAGTTCCTGCTTGGTCGTGACCATGATTGATGGTGGACAACGAAGGCACAGGCTGGCTTGATCGTGGGCGCGTGCTGTGAGCCAACAGCCTTTGCAATTTGGCCAAGAGATTGTTTGGAGATGATTGTCGTGGATGTTGTAAAGGTCTTGGTCGTATACATTGTTGTCTGTTGTGCCGTAACGAGTAGTGAGTGGAGTGGGCGTAGGATGTTTGGTGATGCTTATTAGGTTTGAGGAATGTAAATGGACAAAAGAAATGAACTACCTCAGGCAAAGATCTTTATAGTGATGATTCAGTGCAATGTCAAACGTGAACGAACCTTTCCGTAGTGTGCGGACGAGTGATATTGGTGCGTGGTAGTACCGCCGCAAACAGAAGGGCGAATCAGGAGCATTGGCAAAGAAACGCCGTAATGGACGAGTTTAAACCGCTGAAGGATCGCGGTCACGAGGGAACCATCGTTAGTGGCCAAACCTTGATGCTCTGCGATTGATCGCCTGTTTGAAACGATTTCGGTATGGCAATACTTCGACAGACAATCTATAGTGTCAGTGACTGGCATTGTCAACTTTCCTGGTCCCAATGGCCGTGGTTGGCACAGCAGGAAGCAGATGAAGTCAAAAGAAGGGACGAACTGCTCCTTGAAGTCTCGGCCAGATGCACGAGAATTAGCCGGAATCTGCAGGTCACAAAGCCAAAATGGACGAACAACAGCCGGTCCGAAGAATCTCGTGTCGGCCTGCTGACCCAGGCTTCCCGACTTCCATCTGTGGTCCCTTTTAATTGAGGCAAAAGACGTGCCTACTACCTACCTTATCCACAAAACTCAATAGGCAGCATTCCAGGCAGGACGATATAAGATATCTAGAAGTGCAAAAGACTTGCACTAGCCGCGAATCGAACGCGGGGCCCATCGACGCTGAAGTTGAATTGAATCAACTCATGGCAACGATGGATTTTACCACTAAACCACTAGTGCTGTCAAGTGATATTGTACTATCACGTGATGGAAAGCAGAATTTAGCTATCTAATATACGTAGATTGTTTTGGAGGACGCCTTAACTTGAAGAAATAAAACAGACCATAAGACAGATCACTGGACCTCTCCACCACACCCATTTTCTCTTCGTTGCTTCAAATCACTCCCTTGCCCCTATGAATTGACAGCCGTGATCTGATCTTGAGGAAAAGCAGCTCGCATGTGTACATGAGACGTTTCATTATAATGACAGCACTGTAACTCTCGCCGTGCGACCTCGACAGCCTTGCAGACCGTGACAACTCTCGACCCGGCTCGGTACATGTGCCGCGTACGCTTCTCGTGTCAAACTCGCATCGGCACCTGCAGCTACACCTTGTTCACTACTCGAATAACGGCGATGAAGACGTGGCCTGCTCGGAAATTCCGTGGAATCTCGAAACTGAAGGGGGAAGCAAGCCGATTGGGATTTCTTACATGTCACTATGCATGTCACGTCGCAACTGATACCGAATGTGGTAGGCAGCAGTTGATTCGATAGTATCGTCAGGTAGGGCATGATCAAGAGCCGTTTACGAGAACCGTTCGGCTGAATCCCCCGCGATCGGCTGTCATGCCCCTCTCCGCAAGGCTCTTTTCACACAATGGAAGTATCAATTGTGTTCAGTCGGACAAGAAAGAGCACGAGCGCAGCGTGATATGAGCTCGCCTGGACACGTATAGCGAAGCGATCGATTGCCGTCTCTACAGTCCCGCCCGCCTCGTCCCATTCAGGGGACTACAATATCAGAGGACGAGTCCAAGGTCAGGTGACAGTACATAGGTACACGTCACAATGATTTTCAGGCCTATCTTTTTCTTACAGCCTAATTAGACAACATTTTCTCCTGTTCTCCTCATGCATCATGACGGTGTCGCAGACCCTGGGTATCGACTGGAACGTTTTAGGACCAACGTATGGCAATGGACACAAAGTTGACAACCCGTAGCGACACCGAGAGACAAAGCCAACGACCTCTAAATGAGTCGGTAAAATATGGCCGTTATACTGTCCCCTCGCTGTATTTTTCAGATATACAAGCGAAGGAAGGTTTGATAATAAGCATTATCTCTACAGCCGTTGTAACGGTCACTGACTTTTATGGGGGAGCTACCACTGTTAGTCAACCATTTTGACAGGTAGGTCGGCTGTACACACCTCCTCATCTTCTGGCTGTCGACTATTGTCTAAGACTTCTGACTTTGGTCAATAGAGAATGTCACCACGCATCGGCGTGCATATATAGTGTAAGTAGCAGAAGGTTTGGCAAGGCCTTTCGTACTTTCTTATAGAGCTTTCCTTCGCGTACAGTCCAACGATTTACCACACTTCTTCTCCAATCGAGCGTGTCTGCAATTCTTCTGTTTCTCCAAAGCTGCACGAGGCGTCATTCACCCATGGCTTCATTCGACCACACGGAGTCTGTGGACGACTATGTCAGTTCACGTTCCGACTCTGCCATATCTTTGGATGGCAGCAACTGCTTCAGTGTCGACAAGAAACAGTCCCACGACGATCGTTCTGCTCAGAGAGCGCTACAGAACATGCAGCGAAGATGTGACGCGGTGAGTCAAGCCTCAACCTTTGCTTCGAGGCTACCCTAATTCTGTCTTAGTCTGCACAGTCTATTCATCGGCAAGCACTCGAGCGATCGTGGTTAGAAGACTTCCACGACGATATATACATTCCTACATCAGGTCTCGGAGCATTCGTACGCAGAGCAGACGGCACATACTCGAGCACAACACGAGACCATACCATACACGACGCTGTCGACGTCCTACAGCCACAAGTAGCCTTGACCTTTTCCTCCAATGCCGTCAGCCTATTCCTCAACACTCTATCATTCGATCAGAAGATAATTAACGTATACGGAGACTTTACGATCGCAGTCATTGATTCGATCGAGGACATTACCCGGCCGGACTTTTCGATCCCGGACAACGTCTCTCATTGCGTCTGCCGCAAAGAGCACTTTGTTCTGATCTGGAGTACATCCATTTCATTACTTTTTCAAGAGGCCGACATGCTAGAGAGGTTCCTTGCGTTCAAGGTAAGTGCTTAGACTTGAATTGCCATCATGGTCGCTGACTTGTCCCTGCAGACCAGACGATATCTCACTCCCCACGAACCTCGCTTCACATCGAACCCGTTCGAGCGCGCTTTCGAGCTTGATTTGCCGGAGATCACTCGCTCGCAGCCTGATGAGCAGATCGTGGCAACAGCAAGGCCATTGATCGAGGTGCAGCCCCTAAAGGGACTCGGTCTTGAACAGTCCCTCCGTATCAAAGCAGTCAGCTTTTCACCCGTGGACTATGGCAACAAACTTGCGAACACATCCTTAATCGAATACGCCTCCACATCAGCATCGAAGAGATTATCATGGAACGGCTTCCAAAACTTTGGCAGGCGATTCAGTCTTGTTGAAGCTCTTTCAGTGTCATAGTATAGACACCAGTAACACAATAATGACAATACGTAATGCATAATGAGTACGCTCATAGTTTCCTCGTCCGTTGATCTCTTTCGGTCGTCTATCAAGCGCAACAGAATGTTCGATCTGGCCGCTGCTTATGTTTCTCCAGTAGCGCATGTGCCCAAGTGTCTGCGTGGCACACCAATGAACGTCGCGCAAGAAGCTGATCTTCGATTGCTTTTCCTCCTCAGCTATGTTTTCGAATTCCCAAACAGCAAGCGCGCGATGGGAAGCTGCACGATCCAGTAAGTCGAGTAACTCCTCTGTGTCCTGTAGCATCTTTATCTCGTCGACGGAGATGTTGCTGTAGTCTTTGAATGTGGTCTCCCACTGGTCGATTCGCTTTCCGTTCATGACAGACTCAAGAGAGAGCTGTCGGCGTAACTCAAAGTCGAGTTCGATCATGGTGATTTGAGGTCAGAAATTGAGTTTTAACCCATACTGTTCAGCAATTCGCTCCTAGAATCTGATCATGCTATCAGGGATCTGACAAAAGCATCTCGCACGTCTACGGATGTTTGGCCAATTCATCATCAACACGAAACAACTGTTCAGCGCATGAGACCTCCAAGATCCTTCTCCATTCCGGTCACTCGTTCTTCGAGGCCTCGCTTCTTCCGTTCAAGGTCTTTGATTTCCCGTTCCTCTCTCTCCAGATCCTCCCGGGTCATTGTCGGAGCGGCAGTACGTGCTGGAGTAATAGGGTCGGGGAAATCATCGTCCCAGACGTCTTCGTCATCATGTCCTGTGCGCTGGTACATCAAGTCAAGCTGCTGTGCGTTCCTTGCAACTCTGTCCTGGTAGTGAGCGATATTGGCAGTGAGCTGCTCGTATCTCTCCCGAAGACTGGCAATCCTTTCGGCAGATCCGGCGGTAGGGTAGACGCCACACAGCTTCTCGGCACCCTCGAGAAGAACCTCTACATCGAGGTCGCCCTTTTCCACAGATCGTCCGGAGCCATAAGGTCGATTAGCAGCTCCAGACTCCGCTCTCTGGACTTTGCGATACAGAGCGCCTCCAAGAACCGTGGCGACCGCGGTGTTTCTCTTTGGCTGTCGCGCAGTGTTGATTGCGGTGCTCTGTCGAGAAGCCGCTTTTGTTGATCCCAAGAGTGAGCCCGTATAGAGCTGGCTCTGTGAATTTGTTGGCATGGGAGGTGGTGCCAGCGAAAATAGCGCTCGTTCATGTAATTCTGTATCTCTGATGAGTGCCGTGATGTCGTGCGTAGCCAGTAAAGCGTTCGTAAACATTTTTGGGCCTGGAAATTCCAGCTCGCCGATTGAGGTCGCACATGATGAGATCTGTTCGAGATGATTTGTCAAGAGTGTCGAAGTCATCTTATGTTTTTGTTGTCAATTTGCGACTACTAATATATCAATCAAGACCATTGATCGACGTCGTCGCAAACATACGCCGACGCGACAAGGCGCGTCACAGACACATGAGTCGTTGTTTCCTGAGAGTGAATGCTTGACTGAGTCAGTATTCGAAGTCCAGAGTGCAGTGAAGCTGGTGTGGCATCATCGTCCAGATCGACCAAGCTCCATCCAGCGCCGTCACGAAACCTCGTTCTATTTCGAATACTCATACCATACCCTCACATCAAAACTCACTTTCATATTCGATCTCCAAGATGGCAGAGAAGATGGAAGGAGTTGAGGCTACCGCGCCAGAAGTCTCAAAGGGACAGACAAGCCAACAACTGACGTCCGGTATGAGCGACTAGGTCTTGTGACATGCACAATATACTGATATGAGTTCAGCAATAACCGCAAACTTTGCTCTCCTCGAGCAAGCTATTTCACAGTTCGATGCCAGATTCACTCTTCGCGTATTGCGATCGATATCGAGCACCCGCAGGAGCCCTCACTTCGCAGAGGCTCTGTCAAACGCCATCGACACACTTTACGCATCTCATCCCGACGCACCATCGAAACACTTCTTGACGACGGCGCTTGGTAAGAGCAAGGGAGACGGAGCGAATGGCAACACGAGTCAGAAGCCTACCGCAGGAGAGCCGCTAGCTGAGCACTTTGTGTATCTCGCGATCCTGGTTCAGGTATGTTTGGTCCGGATTATATGGCAGGCACAGATCTCTAACACTGTCAGGTCTATCTCTATGATCAGAAGAAGTTCTCTGAGGGCGCGGAGTACTCCTCGATCCTGGTTGACAAAGTCCGCGAGTACAACAGGAGGACACTGGACGCTTTGGCCGCAAAAGCCTACTTTTACTATCACCTCTTCCATGAGCAGCTCGATCCCAAGCCACCTTCGCGTCAAGCAGCCGTCATCGAGACCAGATCGAAGCTTCTGGCCGCACTTCGTAGTGCAGTCCTTCGCAAGGACGCCGACACTCAAGCCGCTGTAACGGTCCTTCTTCTTCGCAACTACCTTTCCACTGCCGATATCACCCAGGCCGACTTGCTTGTCTCCCAAACACAATTCCCAACTAACGCCTCGAACAACCAAGTATGCCGGTACCTCTATTACCTAGGCCGCATCCGAGCGATTCAGCTTTCCTACACTGCGGCTCACGACCACCTCACAAGCGCCACTCGCAAGTCGCCGGCTCACCAAACAGCGGCCGGATTTTACCAGACTGCGACCAAGTTACTCATCGTGGTTGAGCTCTTGATGGGAGATATTCCGGACAGAGCACTGTTCAGACAGCCATCTTTGGAGAAGGCGCTATACCCATATTTGCGTCTGGTCCAGGCTGTACGAGTCGGCGATTTGCAAGGTTTCAACAAGGTGGTCGAGGAACATGTGGCTCAATTCCGCGTCGATGGCACATACACATTGATTCTCCGGCTGCGACAAAATGTTATCAAGACTGGTGTGCGCATGTTGTCTTTGTCCTACTCCAGAATTTCTCTGAGGGACATTTGCTTGAGATTGGGAGTTGAGAGTGAAGAGTCGGCTGAATACATCGTGGCCAAAGCCATTCGAGATGGAGTTATTGAGGCATCGATCGACCACGAGCACGGTTTCATGGAGTCGAAGCAGGCTGGTGATGTATACGCAACCAGGGAGCCAGCCGAGGCGTTCAACGACCGTATCCGAGCATGCCTTGAGATTCACGACGAGTGTGTCATGGCGATGAGATATCCAATGAACAAGCACCGACAAGAGCTCAAGAATGCTCAAGACGCCAGAGAACGGGAGCGTGAGCTTGCCAAGGAGATTCAAGACGGCGACATTGACAGCGATGAAGGTGAGGGCTTCGAGGGTATGTGAGGCGGCGCATAGACATTATGTAAGATAGCATATCAGGTAGAAAGCGTCGGCGTCATGGAAAATGGTAATGATGCAGCCCTACACGGTCATCGTCAAGAAGATTGGGCACAGTAGCCGGTATCATCAAACCGCATACACACCACATCGTGTTTCATCGTGTCTGATTTGATCTGATGATCTGCGGCGGCTCTGCCTTGATCACCTCACAGTTCGGCGGACGGACCGCTGCCGTGTTCCCGTCGCAACGTGGATCCAATCGAGCTTCCTTGGCTTCGTCCAGCCACACCAACCTCTTCTTCGCACGTCCGCAGCAACCTACGTACAACAATCTAATAATTGGCTTACGAGAGCCTGTAGTTGACCAATGCAGTGCTTGACGTAGCCGAGTCGTCGGCAGTGGCTGGCCAGGCAAGTCGTGACCTAGTATACAAGAGAGTTTGAGTCCTCGCAGAAACGCGTTTCCTCCTTCCAGAACACCTTCCCGCGTCTGTTCCTTCAAAATAAACCGACCGTTTCGAGATACCGGTTGAACAGTTTAATTCGTTATTCCTCTTACTTTGTCACACATACTGTTCATTGGATATGCTATTCCCGTCACAGATCTTACGTCTAGACACCGCCCTTCGTCTGGCATCATTAGCCACCATCGCTGGCTTGCTTCCGACATCTTCGGCACAAACTTCGAGTAGTTGCAACCCTACAGCAGGTCAGACATGTCCAGCAGACCCAGCACTAGGTGGTGCACTCACCATTGATTTCACCTCTGGAGCTTCGTCTTCTTTTACATCCAGCGGCAGTCCCACCTACGACTCGACTGGCGCCCACTTCACTGTTGCCAAATCTGGAGATGCGCCCACCATCACGTCAAAATTCTACATCATGTTCGGCAAATACAGCATCACCATGAAGGCTGCGCCTGGTCAAGGAATCGTCAGCAGTGCTATCCTGCAGTCGGATGATCTCGACGAGATTGATTGGGAATGGTTGGGCGGAAGAGACAGCGAGGTCCAGAGCAACTACTTCAGCAAAGGCCAAGCTGGATCTGGGAAATCAGCTGTTTTACCGGTCAGTGAAGCGCAGGAAGAGTTCCACACGTACACCCTCGAATGGACTTCGACTCAAATCGTCTGGCAGATTGACGGCACGACTGTCGAAGCCATCCAAGCCAGCAGCGTCGGTGGTCTGTATCCTCAAACACCGATGCAGCTCAAGATCGGTGCTTGGGCCGGTGGAGACCCGACCAACCCTCCTGGAACTATCGCCTGGGCCGGCGGTCAAACGAATTATGGCAGTGGTCCTTTCACCATGACTGTGCAATCAGTCGACGTCCAAGACTATTCCACCGGATCCTCGTATAGCTACAGCGGCACCACTGGCACCTGGCAATCGATCAAGTCGAACGGCGGTACCATCAGCGGAGGGTCCTCGAACGTCGATACATCGGCACCACAAGTGACCTCGACTTCAAGCGGACAAGTTCCATGGGACGGCACCCACCGCAGTTCTTCTTCAGCCGCGACACCAAATGCCGGAGGTTGGACTGTATCGACGATGTCCTCTTCTTCGTCAGTCAATACCAATTTGCCCGGATTGCCCAGCGGCTGGACCGTCAGTCCTTCCGGTAAGGTCGTGCCATATTCGAGCTCGGCTACAGTGAGTACGCATCATCCAGCCAGCGCCCTATCATGAACTTCTCTTATTAACAACTTTTCCAGCCACTCTCCCCTCTCCCCTCATCTACGCCGTCGCCATCTCCTTCTCAGCAGGTCTCGTGTTCGGATTCTGGGGTTGAAACGATCACGACATCCAATCAGCAAGGCTTCCTCACCACAATGGTCGTACCGATAGGACCGAAGAGCTTCGACAGTCAGGGCTTCCCGATTACGGCTGCTCCGGCATGTACCACAATATACAACATTGCAGCCTCTCCAGTCGCGAGTCCTAGCACTCCTGGCGGCAACGTTGCGTTGGCCGTGCAGGCTGATACAAGCACGAATCCTGCCTCGGATCCAAGCACTTCGCCAATCTTTACTCCAAGTGCTGCGGCTGCCAGATCTTATGGGCAGAAGAATATAGTGAGCCTGGTCGACAGCTTCCTTGCTCTGGTCGCTAGCTTCGTGGTATTCTTACCGGTTTTCTGATACGATTGGTGACGCAGTGAGTTGAAAAAGAAGGTCCAAAAGTGGGAGATAAGGGCACTCGGGAGACTTGGACATTGGTAGCATAGCCCCATCATTAGTAACGAAGAAACGAATTATCAATGACAATCACTTTGTATACATTAGGTCGATATTCTTCTTCAATTCAAGCACAGGCTGTAGACCGAAGAAGGCTTCTTGGGAACCAAGTGTTCACGTGTAGCCACTTTACCAAGGCTGGGGAGCACATGATCGAACTCGAATCACTCCTTCGACGCCTACAGACCTCTCTCTCACAAGGTCTAAGCCACGACAACGTCGCTAACCGGCTGCAGGGCCGCAACAACACAAAGCCAAAACGACAATCGACAAAGGCCCAGAGACAGGCGCGGCAGATAGTGCTAAACAACGCCAGTAGCACCGAGATCCCTGCTCCTGGCACAGATACTAAGAAAATCAAGTGGGGGACTTCTGTGAAGCAACGCCTGCGAGAACACAGGAAGCAGATAAAAGAATGGCTCGACGTCTTATTCACTGTTGCAAAGTTCTGCGATGAAGAACAACAAGAGATCAAAAGAAGACGTCGTTCCGATGCGCAAAGGAGTTCTCGGCAGCAGAGTCGAGTCCCGAGTGATCCGCCTGGTGGCAAGCAGGCGGCTTAAGGTGTGACTAGCAGGAGGCAAGTGAGGAGGCAAGTGAGATCGTCGGATGAGACGGGAATATGAAAGACGACCGGTGTGAGTCAAGCGAAGAGGGTACTGATGGGTTACTGAGTGGTATGTTCTTGCTCGGAGAGATAGATGCAGAGAGTACTGGTGTACGATTGAGTAGCTGAAAAAAATCCGATTCGAAAATAAGGGGTATATTGCGCAGTGGGAAACACCAAAAAACAGATGGGCTAGGGATCAGTCGTCGGCATCGATCTGCAGCTGTGGAAGAGTCTGATGGCCGGCCTCCTTCTCCGCGAACAACTCATTCGTCAGCTCCTCGCGGACGGCAGCGGACCACTTCAGCAAGGCCGCATCAAACATCTGCCAAACGTCGGGCTGCTTCTCGTAGACCAGGTCGAAGACATTTAATGATAGCTTGACTTCCCAGCGGAGCTCAGCGGCTTTCATCCAGTAGCGCAAGTTGTCGGCACATCGATACGGTTTGTTGAGATCGGCGTGGAAGGTCGTGATGTCGCCGAATCTTCTCTTCGAGCGTTTCACGAGAGAGTTGTGAAGATGGACGAGGCGAATGCCGCTTTGCAACGACTTGGGGAAGGGCGATGGCTCTTCTGTCGGTGCGGTCCATTCGGGTAGAGATTGCATGTCGGGATCGAATGAGTTGAAGAATAGCTGCTCGCGCTCGCGTTCCCTCCCTGTCCAGTCGCCGCGTAGCCATGTCCATTGCTCAAGCATCTCTTGTTCCTTCCTCTCCGACTCTTGCTCGTCTCGCAGCAATCTTTCGATGCTTTGTACCCAGTCCACGATGCTTTGTTGTTCCTGGTCTCGCATACCGCCTCTGAACTCACGGTTGGCCATTCGCTTAAGAGTGTCCATTACTTGGTAGAGATCAGCTCTGATCTCTCTTTCCGATCGTATCGAATAGAGTTTCTGAGGGTTGTTGTGACAGGTGTAGTAGTTCTTGGCTGCTCGGATAGCCAGCGTGACCAAGTCCAGGATGTGTAAGCCCTGGATCTCGAAGAACCCTTGATGCTCGTGATGTTCCGAAGCTTTGGTCTCTGAGGTGCCCTCTGAATCACGCACAAAATCGAGTAAAGGACAAACCATTGTAGAATGGGCCTTCACCTCTTCCATGACCTTTCGAGCATCATCCAACGATTCATTCAGCTCCCGGCGAAGAACGGTGACATCGGGCGGAGGTTGAGCGTAGATGGGCTTTTCCTTGTACGTACTGACAGTAGGAGGCAGGAAGATGCCATCTCCGGTGGCCGACCAATTCTGCAAGAAAGATGTGTTCTCGGTCTCTGGACTCATGTTCTCTTGATCGACGATTGTGACAGTCACATCTCCCAGCTTCTTTCTGCCGCTAGACAATTGAGCTCCCTTGCCGTCCAGCAACCCAGTTCGAGCAAAGTAATGTTGCATGTGAGCAATACTACCTAGACTCATGACGCTGTCCCGATTACGAGCAGAGTCGGCGAAGTCGGTGCCCTGGGGACGCATATAGCCACGTCGGCGGTGGGAGCCGCTAATGCTGCCATCTGATGCAGTGGAAACTGATCTTGATGAAAGCGAGGAAGCAGTTGATGGTGTTGAAACAGATCGATCCAGAAGAGGGCAGGCACCCAACGCCAAACTTGGTATTACACTTGGTGAAGGTGAGCTAGGCCTCAAGTATGGCGAGGTCGGTATGCTTCCGGACTGGAGGGAGGAGTTGTTGTCGATTTCTGCCATGTTTCGAGTCGTGAAGAGGCACAATGTGAGATCAAACACTTGCAACGTGTTATAGGCGTTCAAATGTGTCAAAAAAGTTGCTAGTCAGCATCTCTAGCAAGTAGTGCTCGACAATAAACATGAAGCAACCCAGGGGTAGCCAATGGCATGAGGTTCCACCTACTAATTTCCCTTGATCCAGAGCACGGTTGGGGAACATGAATCGTGACGTGACGAAGGCAAGATGCGGATGTAAAACGCGTCGATTGCCTATACTTCACGTCCATATTGGGGTGAACACTTCCCTTACTATTGTTCGTCGCAAGTTCTGGAAGGTTGTAAGAGTCTTCGAGATGTCATTGACTGGTACCGACAAATAAACAAAAGGGCCCCATAATTTCATTCGTGACTGTGGGGAAAGAGCTGAGGAGTGGGGAGCAATTGCGACGATGATGCAACCAACACTCGTATGAAAGTCAGTGTTTCCACAGGGTAAGGTAGTAAATCGTACAGTACATGTAGTCAGAGGGTCTTTTACAGCTGTGCGATTGACATCTGTTCCTTTGAGCACGCGACAACTCCAAACAAGAATTCCATGAGAGCTTTCAGCACCGCTGCAATCAACATGTCTAAAAGAGTACAGCTCGTAGCAGCAAAGCGATCCTGAGCAACAGCTGACTATTCCAGATCTCCTACCTCGTCGAAGGCTCTGTCCAGGGTGTCAACTTCAGATCATTTACAGTCGAGCAAGCACAATCCCTCGGTGTCACTGGTTTCGTGAAGAATAGTTCGGATGGAACAGTTCGTTTACCGCAAGATCTCTTTATTCTACAACTAACGAAAAACAGGTAGTCGGTGAAGCACAAGGCGATCAGAGCTCGCTCGACAAGTTCGTTCAGCACCTCAATAAGGGACCAAGTGCTGCCAAGGTCCAGAGAGTCGACACCAAGGAGGTTTCCGTCAAGCAAGGCGAGAGTGATTTCACTCAGACTCGATAGCTTCGATACGATGAGATGAACGAAATGCATGAATCGCACGGCATGTCTCCGATTGATCTCTCAGAGGTTCTCAGCAAGACCTTCTACTTGTCGTCGATACTCATCTTACCATGTTTCCAGTACAAAGATCCTATGTGACTCATGTATCGATCGTTGTTATCCGACACATATAAGAATATATAAGAATCAATGTAGAAATTCTAGATTCCGTTCAGGCCGACTCGATGGAACAGGTGGGATCGGGATCTTGGCGTTTCGACTGGAAGTGAACCTTCGTGAGCGCTGCACGGTCTTCACGCGACACAAAAAATGGCAGCAAAAATGTGAGTGAAGTCTTTCAGCTCGGTTCAACATAGCTGACATACAATAGCGCGGTCATTGGCGATGTCAATGGTGAAATCTCAGCGGTGTTTGGCAAACTTGGAGCATTGCATGCCAAGAACAACTTTTCTTTCGCATTGATTGTCGGTAAATTGTTTTCCTCGTCAACAGATGGAACCTCCAAAGACGACCAGGTCGACAAGCTGTTAAATGGACAAATCCATGTTCCTTTACCGACGTACTTTGCGCTCGGCAAGCGCATGCTGCCCGACAAGGTGGCGGAGAAACTGACCTCAGACTCTGGAGAGCTATGTTCAAACCTCTTCTTTCTGGGACGAAGGACGACCACCAAGACCTCTGAAGGCGTGAAGATAGTAGCTCTGGGTGGGACCTTCCAGAGCGAACTGCTGGAAGAAAAGACGTCGCTTAACGAGTACTCTCCGATCAATACCGAGCCAGACGTCAAAGTACTGAAGGGCGCGAACAATGCCGATATTGTCATCACAGCAGAATGGCCGATAGACATCCGGACTGGTTCTCAAGCGGCTTTCTCTGAGGATGAGGTACCTAGTGCACAACAAAGCGTAGCCGACCTATGTTCCTTCCTGAAGCCAAGATATCATTTCAGCACATCGAATTCATTCTTCGAACGAGAGCCTTTCTTTCACGCTCGAGGAGAGGACGAAACAGAGTACAAGGTCACCAGATTCATTAGTCTTGCACCTTACGGCAACCCTTCCAAGCAGAAATGGATCTATGCCTTTTCACTTGACCCCAAGGCAGATTTGCCCACTACTATACCCGCCGGAGTCACGGCGTCACCACTGAACTTCAACTCCAAGAAGCGAAAGGCGCTAGATCCTGAACCAAGGTCATACTCGAGGTTCGAGAATGGAAACAGTCAACCTCGCAGAGGCAAGAAATCTCGTCAACCGCCGCCCACTCCTCAGCAATGCTTCTTCTGCTTATCTAATCCAAATATCGCGACCCATCTCATCTCGTCTATTGGAGAGAGTGCCTACCTCACGACAGCAAAAGGACCTTTAACTAACAGCGATACATTTCCAGCACTCGGCTTTCCAGGTCACATGCTCATAATACCATTGGAGCACTCTCCGACGATTGGTCTGATCAGAGATGAACAGTCACGTCAGGCTACTGCTTCTGAAATGCATCGATATCGTCAAGCATTACAATCCATGGTCGCGGCTCGATCAAAAGAAGCACCAGAGAAGCAGAAGATGGGCGCAGTGACGTGGGAGATCAGCAGAGCGGGAGGTATACACGTGCACTGGCAGTTCCTGCCCGTAGTTCGAGACATGGTGACGAGAGGCTTGGTGGAAGCTGCTTTCAAGGTCGAAGCCGAGAACGAGACATATCCTGCATTCCAGACAACTACCGCAAAGGACAATGATCAAGAAGCGGAGATTGAGGGCGATTACTTCAAGGCAACTATATGGGCTGATGGCCAGAAAGACAAAGTCATGGTCTTGCATCTCGACTCGAGCTTTAGATTTGATTTACAGTTCGGTCGTCGGGTATTAGCCAAGTTGCTGGGTTTGGAAAACCGGATGGACTGGAGAGACTCTGCGCAGACTGAAGTCGAGGAAACGGCAGATGTTGAATCGTTCAAGGCTGCATTCAAGGACTTTGACTTCTCGTTGGAGGAATGAGAAGAATTAGAACTCGGGTACTACCAGCTTCCGCATCGTGATCATGAACATACGAACAATGGTACACACTATGTCATAATTTCATCTCGATGAACAACCACAACATCGAACGTAGCGCCGGAGTATTCGTGTCTAGCCTTGTACTCAATCATTGTGACCATGTGTCCGTTATCTATGCACAAAACAATGCTGCACAACATGTCATGATACCCAACAATAGGCACGGGTTTCATCCAGTTTCCCCTTACCATGCCGGGAATGACCCAAACGCTCGTGCCCGCATCCACCTGTCATACAATGTGGGTAAGCAGCCATTGAAGACCACGATCCTCACTGCCGCTGCAGAGCATATCTACTCAGTGGAGTCTAGGGTCTTGAGGCGGGCTGCACGCATGGACAGAAACTCCCAGCGATGAGAAGAATTTAGCCCAGCGCCCACAAGCAAAGCCGCACGGCAGCCACATATGCCGCCAACGAAGGAGCCAGACGGGAAGTCTATAGTGCACGGAGCTTTGCATGAGCGACGGGTATCTAGCGGTGTGTGATGTGCGATGAAATATGGCGATGTGGGTGGATGTCGGTATGCAGGACGCGAAAAACACGCGCTAGTGAGCTTGACGCGTAAAGTGGTTTAAATTGGCTTGTGAAACAGTTGTGCCAGTTTGTGCCAGTTTGTGCCAACCTGTCGTTGTGAGTGTGTGCCAGCTGTCTTAGAAGCTTCTTGGAACGATCATTTTTGTCCCTCGCAGCATGCTGTTTGATGATTCCTGGTCCAATGGGTCTGAACACGACTGCTT
>Ga0268246_10000096_pt1 | contig 84793 bp, 55 predicted proteins | sample AgamicOrSfe_FD_200242 | JGI IMG/M metagenome (GOLD analysis project Ga0268246, IMG submission 200242) | Agave microbial communities from Guanajuato, Mexico - Or.Sf.e (v2) (version 2) | ecosystem: Host-associated > Plants > Phyllosphere > Phylloplane/Leaf | place: Guanajuato, Mexico | collected... | reverse complement strand
GTCATCACCCCCCCTCCCTCGCACTCCTCCCCCACAACGACGAATGATCAACAACGAAGCAAACATCTCGTGGTCACGCACACCAAGGACCGGAGAAGAAGGCGCAGACTTGCTCATGTTCTTGGCAACCACGCCAACACCTGCCAACAAGACTGTCACAAGAGATGTTCCATTTCCTACAACTCCTCCCTCGAGAAACACCCCTCTGCCTTCGGCACTGATGAACACACCCGGAGGTACTGGTCTCTTTGGTCTGGCACCAAACACACCATCCAACAACTTCAACTTTGCCGATTTCTGCAACGTCACGCCAAGTCCAGCTCAAGTTCAATGGCAGACCAGGACGCCTATCCATGTCAAGACCCCGCTCGTCGCCAGCTCAGCTCGACGAAGACTCAATTTTGACGCTTTGGCGCCACCTACCGCTACCAGTCCCAGTATGACCCGCAGCACTCGTCGCTCTAGTAATGGACTGGCAATGGAGCTCGGTGGTGAATTGCTCTCCTGAGCGACAGAATCATTCTACATCATCATCATATCGACAACGAGGACACGACACATTACGATGCTCTACAGCAAACTTGGACGGAAGGCGTTTTTGTGCACACGACATGCTCGGCTGATTTGACCTCGAGCATATCCCTTTTTTATGGTCTGTTGGCAATTTGCAATTGGGCGAGGCGCCGGAACTGCTCTCTAGCGAGGTTATCACTGGCGTGTTTGATTCAGGAGATCTCAAGCGGGGCGAATAAGCACTTGTAGTTCATCAATTGATTTTACGGTACGCTATTTACGCGGTCGTGTCAGATTCGCGTTTTCGCGTTTGATTGATTCAAATTGTCATTGCCAAGCATTACTCACCCCCTATTCATGATTTCGCATCCATCTCCCACGCTATGGTCACAGATATTATGACAATCACTCTCTTTGCGAAGATATACACGACGTTCGCTTGTCATACGTCTTTGACCTGTTCTGACCGTATCTTGATGAACGTGACGCGGACAAACGCGTCTGAGTGGGGTAACACGGCTGCCGAAATTGGAAGATGCCAAGCCCATAAGTGGTAGCCTGATCATGTGACAGCATTTGTCTAACATGGCATAATGTTATACTGCCATACCTTATTCGAGAAGGACAATATCCTTCAAGCGAGATGCTTTTCAGTTCTCCCGGATAGCATATGTCGCGCAGGTTCACGATTTCGTGAAAGAGCATAATGTAAGCCTGGAAGCCATGTGTGCCTGTCATCTTGACTCGCGCTAGTCTCAGTTCATGCAGCCTTAAATTTCCCAGCGGATCTAGCCGAAGCGCAACTTGAACTCCCTGACGGCATCAGACGACAACTGCAGACCACGAATGCGACCATATCGATACCAAATCCTGAGCGAATCACCTGTGGACCGCAGTATGCGCTCAGCCATCTCAGCATGAACACCACTTCCAACACAGAGACGTCACACTATGTGAGCGAGGCAATGGATCAGTTCCAAAAGATCCCAGGCTCCTCCATCATCATACGCTACATCCGTTCCAGCTACCAAAATGACCCCGTGAGGTCTGCCGTGGAGCTCTTCCTCTTTCTTTTCGCCGTATACTACCTACTCTCGCCCGCCTACTCGACCAAGAAGAAGACACAAATACCATTGACGGACGAGGAGATCGACGAACTTGTCGACGATTGGACACCAGAGCCGCTTGCGATCGCACCGACACCTTTCGAAGAGGCAGAGAACGAGAAACGCCCCGTGATTGTCGGACCATCTGGACCGAAATGTAAGCTGGCCAATGGCAGGACCGTCGTGAACCTCGCAACATACAACCACTACAATTTCATCAACAACGAGACCCTGAAAGAGCGCGCTGTCAAGACGTTACGAACATACGGTGTTGGACCCTGCGGACCACCAGGTTTTTACGGTACTCAAGATGTCCATGGTCAATTGGAGGCTGATGTAGCCGCTCACATCGGCGCCGAGGCTGCCATCGTATATGCGCAGTCCTTCAGCACCATATCCTCCGTCATCCCCGCCTTTGCTAAGCGCGGCGACATCATCGTGGCAGACAAGGCCATCAACTACGCGGTGCGCAAGGGCATCCAGATCAGCCGCAGCACCATCCGCTGGTACGAGCACAACGACATGGAAGATCTCGAGCGCGTGCTGAGCACCCTCGTCAAGGAGCAAGAGCGCACCGGTAAGCCCCTCACGCGCCGCTTCATCGTCACAGAGGGTCTGTTCGAGAACATCGGCGACACCGTCAACCTGGCAAAAGTGGTCGAGATGAAGTACAAGTACAAATTCCGCATCATCCTGGACGAGACTTGGTCGTACGGTGTCCTCGGCGCGACCGGGCGTGGTGTCACAGAGCAGCAGAACGTGGATCCCACGCAAGTCGACATGATCATCGGTTCCCTGGCCGGTGCGCTCTGCGGAGGTGGTGGTTTCTGCGCGGGAACGACAGAGGTCGTGGAGCACCAGCGTCTGTCTGCGGCGTCGTATACCTTCTCTGCAGCCTTGCCCGCCATGCTAGCGACGACCGCGAGCGAGACAGTCAGGATCCTGCAAGAGCAGCCAGAGGTCCTCACGTCGTTACGAGAGAACATCAAGGCCATGTGGACGCAAATCGACCCTCGGAGCGATTGGGTCTTCTGTTCCAGCTCAGTGGATAACCCCATCATGCTTTTAGTGCTCAAGGAAGAGGTTGTCGAATCGCGACACCTCACGATCGAGGAGGAGGAGTGGTTGATGCAGGATGTCGTGGACGAGGTAGGTCCTTTCCCTACACTGCTTCAAATACAATTTACTGACACTCCCAGTGCCTCGCAAACGGCGTCCTCGTAACACGCCTGAAGAGCATGCCTCTACCCCTCGGCGCCGCCCCACGAGATCAAGGATGGCAGCCGTCACCGGCGCTGAAAGTCTGTCTAACGACTGGTCTGACCAAGAAGGAAGTCGAGAAAGCCGGTATCGTGATCAGACACGCCATCACAAAGATCCTCACGCGCAAGAAGTAGGATGTCTTGAGAGCGTGATGGTGCTTCATTTAGGGGTGGTTGCAGTAATGCATGTTGTACAGTGTTATCAGATTTTAACATATGACGCGTGCTGATGCACCGTTTCCTTTCCTAACTTTCGGACTATGACAGGGGATCCCTGTGCTCGATGTGATGCACAGTCCATCGAATTTTGCACTGTACTCCACCACCATCTTGGAAACAGATCAACGTTCTCGTTCGTACGACGTCCACATAGTACGACGTCCACATAGCCTAAGCCAAAGCCTCAGCAAAAGCCTCCCACCCGTCCCTCTTCCATGGCGCAAGCATAACAGCTCTCTGCGCATCGCCCACCGTACCCGTGCCCGCAAACGCCCTGGCCAAGCCATCCGCCTCCATACTGCCATAGGGCGGCACACCGCGCTGCGCCGTCAGCAATGCCATCTGCGCCGCATGCGCCGAATCAGTACGGTCCGCCAGCTCCGCCCATCCATGCGGCTGGTCGGGCGAGATACAGATCGCGGCCTGCGTCTCGGCCAAGCCGGCATCGTCGCCAGTAGACAGCGTCGCAATGGCCGCGAGCACGGTCTCGATCCTGCTCCTTTCCTCGACAGTCACAGCGTCGCTGGCGCGCAGGTTCAGGAGGTCATCGGTCACGGCGTCGATGACGTCGGCGTCGTTCTCGAGCGCTGCGATCGCGCCGAGCAGGACTACGCTGCCCACGTGAGACGGGTGAGCCTCTACTGCGCTGAAGAGCTGGTCTTTTGCGACGCCGCGTTCTTCGGCGCCGCCTTTGGCCCAGAGCACTTGTGCTAGGAGGCAGACCACGTCGGGGTCCGAGTCTGATTCCTCGAGCGCGGATCGGAAGGATGTTATTGCGCTGTCAGTATCGTGAAGGAAAAAATGTGCTAGGCCGCTTGTTAGGTGTGCGGATAGTCGGATCTTTGTCCGTGATTGAGGTGATAGGCCGGAGGCGCTGGGGTCGGTGTCAGATGAGAGGTCGAGGGCCGTCGATGCTTCCTCAGCGGCGGTTGTGTAGTTGTGTGCGGCGAGGAGGGAGCGTGCGAGGTCGGACTTGCTGTGGGCGAAGAGGCCGAGGAGGGTTACGGATTCAGTCGTTTCGTATTGTGACTCAAGGGTGGAGCAAATTGAAGTCAGGGCCGTAACGGAGGAGGTAAAGTCGGATATGCGCTCGCTGAAGAGAGCTGTTAGGTGTGAATAGCTTGTTTCGTCGGGAGCCTGTGCGTGTAGCTGTCGTAATGCAGAGAGTGGCTGGATCAATGATGTGATGTCGTTATTTGAGCTTGATGAAGAGAGTAGATTGTCGAATACGGAGATGCCGTACTGACGCTTGGTGATTAAAGACGAAGAGTTGGAAATCTCAAACGCGTGGGTAAAGTGCGAGAGCGCTTCTTGCGAGTCACCCGTGAGCAGAGCAATCAGCCCTTCACCCAACCATGCGTGGCCATAATCCGGATCCGTAGACTGAGCTCGGCCAAAGGCTTGATGAGCGAGTTCGTAGTCTGCATTGATCAAGTAGAGAGCACCAAGGTTGGTCCAAGTCCTTACGCTGCGCTCGTTGAGATGTAGCGAACGTACGAAAGCATGCTGGGCAACCTTGGGGTTCAGCCGGGTAGTGACAACACCAAGGGCGTTCCAAAATTCCGAATTACCGGCTTCGAGCTCGATGGCACGCTTGAAACATCTTACCGAAGCTTTTGCGTACTTCTTTCCCTCTTTCGGACCGCCAGCATGCGACGCCCTAAACTCGGCCCAACCGAGATTGTACCAAGCGACTGCTTGTGCATGGAGGTCGTTGGCGCAACAGTGAACGGCGCGCTTGTAAGCGAGGATAGAAAGCTTCAAGAAATCGTGATCATGGTGCTCTGCTGCTGAATCACCATTAACTCCATTAGATTGCGAGAACTCTTTTGCACCGAGGCCATCGATGTCCTGTAGCAGGTCGTAAGCAACCTCATCGGCATTGACAGAAAGCAATTGCTTCGTTGACTGAGTCGAAAACTCCGAAGCATGTTCCTGTGTCCAGTAAAATACCGAGCATGCATCACCCACACCCTTCCAGAGGTTGAAAGCTGCCGGTCGAAGCTCTGCAATCTTTGCAGCAAGTTCCAATGCAAGACGAGCACTCTCAGCAGCTCTTCCGAAGAAAGATGTCTCTATACATCTCCAAGCCCGCTCAACGTACGTCTGCAGCAAAGCGGTCAGGACACCAAACTCTTCGGGCCTGCCTTCGAGGACCTGCTTAAGACCCAAGATGGCATCATCATGGTCACCAAGCTCACGATGGACGTTAGCCAGCATGTATTCGGTGAACCATTTGTCGCCAGAGATTTTCATCTTCATCCCATCATGAGGCTCTTCGGCGTAATGGAAGGTTCGACTTGCGGAATTGTAACGACCAGAGTTGTGATAACTCTCACCAAGGCCAACGTAAGAGTAGTAGTCATCGGGGCTGATACGCAAAGCCGAAAGGAAGGAAGTGACTGCCTTGAAATATTCTTGCTTGTTCATCTGTACAACACCGAGTGCGGAGAATGGCCAACTGATCCCCTTTTTCTTAGAGCCGGGAGGAGGGCGCACTTTTCCTGAATCGACCACTCGCTGAGCGACAAGCTCGACAATATCCCACTCACCTTGGTCAGCAAAAGATCTCGCCAATCGCTCTGCTGCTTCGACTTCCGACGAAGAGAGCTCGAATGCCTTTTGGAAACATTGTCTGGCTCGCTTCTTGTCTTTCGAGTAGTCGGAATAATAAAAACCAAGACTGGTATATGCTGGAGCAAAGTTGACATTGGTTTTGATAGCTGACAAGAAGCGAGCATATGCACCGTTGCGGTCTTTTCGAGCAGCTTTCGAATCATCGAGCTGCCACATGCATATACCGATACGGTAGAGGGTTTGCGCGCGGAGATCACGAGATTTCGGACTGTCTGACTTCATGTCTGGTAGGTATTTCTCCAACGTGGCAAGAGCGTCCGAGTAGTTCCCGGACAGTGCATTACACCAGGCAGCTTCTGCGCCAATGCGTACATTGCCAGGATCCTGCTCCAAAGCCTGTGAAAGTAGCTTCTCGGCCCGTGTGTACTCCTCTTGCTCTTCCAGAATAAGACCCAAGCCAATCAGAGCTGAGGTGGATTTTGGCTTGCGTTGCAATATGTCATCGAACAGAGTTCTTGCTTCGGGGTGGTTTCTCGGGGATTGATGGTGGACGAGTGAGGTTGCCAGAATGGCGGTCAGGGCATCCTTGTTCTCCTGAAGCTCAAGACCGGCTCTCTGTGATTCCGACATCAACAAACGAAGACCGTTCCTTGCTGTTTCGATTGCGCTCTCAAACTCTTCAAGATGCAGGTAGTATTCTCCGACAAGTCTGTGACCGAGCGCTGAACCCTTGCCGTCACCGAGACCCTCACCCATCAATATCAGGCGATCTTCAGGGCTCAGCGTCTCCTCATCTTCTTCCTCTTCACCATCAGCCGGCTTGGCCTTCTCAGGCTGAGGAAAGGGAGAAATTTCGCTCTTCAGAAATGCACGCAGAACTTTGCTGAGACCAGAATCGGAGAAGAACTCGATGTACTCATAGAGGATGTTGACATCCAAGTCCTGAATACTGCTGATGTCCTGCCACTCTAGTTGAATGTCCCAGGCTAGACGGGAAGGATGCTTGATGATGACCATGCCTCTGGCGATCTCGACAACTTGTTGCCTCTTTTCGCCTTTGTACTCTCTCGGCATGACAGTCAAAGTATCGTAAGCACGCTGTAAGAGCTTTTCCTCAAAGTCTCGGCGGAGGTCATCATCTTGTGACCAGTCAATGACGCCTCTGTACAGACCTTCCAGATCACTTTTGGAATAGACCTCGTTCTTGACATCAGTCGTGACTTGGCCAATCCTGGCACCAAGACGAGTCCTGCGTTCGCCAATCTCCTTGTTGATGCGTTGCTTCTCCTCGGTTTCGGTGAGTTCGGCGAGCCTCATGTAAGTGTGTGAGGGTGACAGCACACGTCCTTCCAGGTATTCGTAGATCGGACTGCTGGGTAATTGCACCTGCAGAGCGCGCTTGAATTGTGCAGTGGTGCCATTGGCTTTGGCAAAAGAGACAAGCTTCTCAATGGTTGTTTGAGCTCGGTGAAGATCTTCAGCTTTTGCGAATAAAAGGGCAAGCTGGACAGCCACTTCACCATATTCGTCGATTTTACCAGATCCTTGACTCTCGTAAAGACTGCAAAGACCTAACCAGCCCTGAGCGTCGTCAGGTTTGATCTTGGTGGCGGATGTGTATGCTTTCGCAGCGTCGTCGACTTTGTTTTGCTTCTCAAGTGCTCGACCGAGAAAGAGCTTAGCGAAATAATTTTGCGAATCTGATGCAAGAACGATCTGGGCTTGTATGACTGCTTCGTCCCAACTCTCGTTGTCCAGAGCGGTCTTTGCTGCCTTGAGAGCAGCCTTGTTGGCAGACATGACGTGTATATCGACGATAATCTATCAGCCCTTCAACTCCATCGCCTCCGTGATTCAACTCAATCAATTGTGTCTCCTCACGTGCTCAATTAGATATTAGTTTGTGCAGACCGGACATCTATCACGAATGACGTCGAAGGTGAATATTGCACGAGTCATGCACATCTTTTCCTTGGAACGCGTTGACGCGTACGCTGACTTATATGTACTTGCTTTACGAACTATGCAGGGAAGGCATCGTTGAACCACACAGCCACTTGGCTGCAACAGTCGATCACAATGGACGACAATGCGCAATGGATGGCAGCCGGCCTCTTCTCGCCTTCTAAAGCCCGTCAGCAAGAAGCTCAAGCTAAAGATTGGTTGTATGTGGACGAATGGCTACGGCAACAGTATGCGCCCCGACGCGCACCCACATTCGAGCGTAACGACGACACTCTTCAAGCTCTGATGAGTCTCGTCGCTGTCAACGAGCGCGCAGATGAGCAGCGAGAACTGATCGACGGTCTTGAGCAGGCTGCTCTTGATGAAGCCAGAGAACGCCAGGCTGACGGTCACCATGGCGAGATCTATGAAGCGATCGAGAGGAGTATGAGCTCCGACGCAGCTGCTGCTGTAGGTTCACTTGCAAACACTGCTGTTCTTTTGGATACCGCTACGACACAGCCGATGGTAATAGCGGCTGGTTTGATGAACGTGACGAACAGACACTTCGCATTGTCACAGCAGCTAGCGCGTACAGAAGCCCTTCGAAAGACGATCGCTCTCGAGCGTGGAAACATTCAACAGCTTCTGAAAGAAGTCACTGGACCATCCTTCGTCGTGCCGCCGGATCTACAGGACAAGATTGCAGAATGGACTCGTGGCACCAAACACTTGAAGTCCAAACTCAACGAGTACAACGATCGTCTTGTAGCATCTCAACTCGTTGTGCCTCAACCAGATATCAATGCTTTTGGAACAAAACGAGCTGACACCGAAAGGCTCCGCTCAGAGGTTGCTGGGCTGAACAAGAAATTGTTGGTATTTGAAGGTCTTCCAAGCACTCCAGCAGACGCCCAGGCAGCGGTCAAAGATGCCAAAGCTCAACTCACGACTCTCGTGGCAGAACGCGATGACTTGTTTCAAGGGCTCGTTCCAACGTGAATATCCCTGTCGAACATAACACGACGTTGTAAAATAAAATCGGCAATATTGCGCAAGGCAGCTGCTCACCTTAGTCGCGCTGCTGCCACCTTCACTTTCGACACGCAAGCAGCAGGGCCGCTACCTTCTTCTTGTTCCTAAGGTAGGTACTCCACTACCACTACCGAGAGAGGTGACGAAGGTTCGATGATTACGACTCCGCAGATTGGAGAGTCTGCAAATGCAAAGAACGATCGCTGAAGAATAGGGTCGGGGAAAACGGTTGAACTGAAGGAATTCAGAACTGCGAAAAAGATGGAATTATGGCGTGCACGCCAGTATGGCTCACGCTGAGAGTGACATACGGTATATTGCACGAAAAGAGGTCGATGAGGGGAGACTCATACGGGTGGCAGACAAGGGTGGCAGAGATGTCTTTCTCGGGTCAATACTTTGAACGTGAATAGTGCATATGCAATGAACAACGCAGTCGAATACCACTTGCGCACATATACTGATCAACGGGCCATCGAAACCAACCGTAGATCGCCCTCGAATTCATTTATAACCTCCGTTGATAGGGGTAAATAGCGCCTAGTAGATTGTGGGTGGTCCTGAAATGTGTTTGGCAATATTGCACAGTCGGCCTGAAGCTTCATGAACCTCACATCATTTCAATTACACCACTTTCGCGATTCAATGGACTCATGATTTGACATGGCAGTATAATATTGGAAACCACTTCCTATTCATCATACGTCCACAAGCGCTGCTGGTAAATCGAAATGGCCAAAGACAAGAAAGCCAAAGCAGCGGCGAAAAAAGAGCGCGTGGCCGCAAAAGTGACCAAGAAAACCGCACAGAAAGAGAAAAAGGCCAAAACGAAACCATCCAAATCCGCCGACAGTGATGGTGACGAAGATGCCGATCTCGACGCGATCCTCGCCCAATATGCCAAACAACAAGAGCAATTCCTGGCTGTGACCGAGTCCAAATGCCCGCCACCTCCGCCACGGTCAGCGGGCACACTGATTGCACACCCCACGGATGCGCGAGAAGTCTTCTTATTCGGCGGTGAGCACTTCAACGGCGCGCTGGCTACATTTTACAACGAGCTGTTCGTGTACCGCGTCAGAGATGACGAGTGGCGGCGTGTGACATCGCCGAACTCGCCATTACCGAGGAGTGGACATGCCATGTGTGCCCAGCCCAACACGGGTGACTTATATCTCTTCGGCGGCGAGTTCAGTTCGCCAAAACAGGGCACGTTCTACCATTATAGCGACTTCTGGCGTCTGGACCCGGGCAGCAGAGAGTGGGAGAAGATCGAGACCAAAGGTCAGACGCCGAGTGCTAGGAGTGGGCATCGAATGGTCGGTTTCAAGAGGTATATCATCCTCTTCGGTGGATTTCAGGACACCTCGGCTCAGACGAAGTACTTGAACGATGTCTGGATTTATGATTGTAACACGTTTACTTGGCATACCCCTGTGCTGCCTCCCGCGGCTGGACGTCCGGACGCGAGGAGTAGCTTCAGCTTCCTCCCGCATGAGACCGGCGCCGTACTATACGGTGGTTACAGCAGAATCAAGGCGTCGACAACGGCGGGAGCGAAGACGAAGGGAGGAAGGCAGGGGAGCAGGGTTGTGATGAAACCTGTTGTGCATCAAGATACGTGGTTCTTGCGAATAGCTGCCCCTGGTCCAGATGCAACACACAACACACTGCCGACCGTCCGATGGGAGCGAAGGAAGAGACCCGCAAATACGCCCGCACCTGCGAGAGCCGGAGCTACCATGGTTCATCACAAGGGACGTGGTATTGCATTCGGCGGCGTGCACGATATTGAGGAAAGCGAGGAGGGAATTGACAGCGAGTTCTTCAACCAACTATGGGCGTACAACATCGACCGGAACCGCTTCTTCCAGCTTGCTTTGCGAAGAGCGCGGCCGACAAAGAAAGCCATCGCCGGTGCAGGTGCAGAAAAGGCCAGACGAGGACGCGGCAGGGCTGACGAAGAAGAACTTCTCCGCAACCTCGCACTGATCGAGAAGAGCGGCAACCTCGACGCCGACAACGATGTCAAAATCGATATGGGCGATAACAGCGATGATGATGAGGAGGAGACCAAGATCCAAAAACCAGTCGTCTATGAGATGCCCCATCCACGATTCAACGCACAGCTCGCAGTACAAGGGGATGTCCTCTTCATCTACAGCGGCACTTTTGAGAAAGACGACCGCGAATTCACCTTCGACGAGCTCCACGCCATCGACCTGGGCAAGCTCGATGGCGCGAAAGAGATCTTCCGCCGCGAACTGGAAGATTGGCAAGGCAGCGACGACGAAGACTCGGACGAGGAAGGCTCGGACGAAGACGGATCCGACTCCGAAGGCTCAGACGACGATGACGAAGAGCAGACAAGCGTCTCAACACCAGCGACCAGTACGACCGAGCCCGAGCCAATGAAAATCGACAAGAAGCCAGAAGAAGAGATCGAAGCAGACCCAGAGCCGGAGAAGGAAGACCCGTTCCCACACCCTCGTCCCTTTGAGTCTCTGCGTGCCTTCTTTGCTCGCTCGAGTAACGAATGGCAGGAGACTATCCTTGAAGAGCTGAAATACAAGCACGGACAAGATGCCGAGCGGTCGGTCAAAGAGATCCGCAAGGGGGCGTTTGAGCGCGCGGAACAGAAATGGTGGGACTGCAGGGAGGAGATTCAGAAGCTGGAGGATGAGGCCGAGGAGGCTGGAATTGGTGAGGTGATTAGTCTGGCTGATAAGGGAGGGGCTACTGGACCGAAGAGGAGGTAGAGATCCTGCGGAGTTGTTTAGGGGTTTGTATAGACTGGGATATCTATGACCACGAAGCGATACCAGCTGTCAAACTCTTCCACAGACCCCCGATGCATTACTAGTACTACTCATTCTTGCCCATTACTATAGACTAAAACATCTACGGCCCTAAAGCGATACTAGCTATAAAACTCTTCTATAGACCCCTAATGCATTACTAGTGCTACTTATTCCTACCTATTACTATAGACTAAAACATCTACGGCCCTGAAGCGATACCTGCTATTAAACTCTTCTACAGACCCCTGATGTATTACTAGTGCTACTCATTCTTGCCCATTACTATAGACTAAAACATCTACGGCCCTAAAGCGATACTAGCTGTCAAACTCTTCTATAGAACCCCGATGCATTACCGGTGCTGCTCATTCCTGCCTATTACTGTAGACTGAAACATCTACGGCCCTAAAGCGATACCCGCTGTCAAACTCTTCTATAGACCCCTAATGTATTACTAGTGCTACTCATTCCTGCCTATTACTGTAGACTAAAACATCTACGGCCCTGAAGCAATACCAGCTGTCAAACTCTTCTATAGACCCCCGATGCATTACCGGTGCTACTCATTCCTGCCTATTACTGTAGACTAAAACATCTACGGCCCTAAAGCGATACCCGCTGTCAAACTCTTCTATAGACCCCTAATGTATTACTAGTGCTACTCATTCCTACCTATTACTATAGACTAAAACATCTACGGCCCTGAAGCAATACCAGCTGTCAAACTCTTCCACAGACCCCTGATGCATTACCCGTACTGCTCATACCTGCCGAAATGCCTCCCAAATGCGCCAATCAATTCCTTCGGTAAACACAACGGTGTGATCGTCGGCACTGTGAACGGTAATCTGCTTGTCCGCATCGCTAAGGCCGAGCCAAAAGTCTTCATCGAAAACGTGCTGTTTCACGTTTTCGTACTTTTTCTTGATGTCCTCAGGCGTCAGGTCAGCTCTGTCTTCTGGGCCGTCATGAACTTTGGTCTCGTCTTTCAGCACCTTGACCAGATTGCCTTCATCAATGTCGGACCAGTGACCAAGTCTTGCGATCGCTTGTGCGGTTCCGCGGCTCGTGTCGCCGATCACGAAGTGTGCTTGCTTGACTGCATCAAGAATACCAGTGTAGCTCTCCAGTTTGCGACCGTACCAAACTGCTTTCTTGAACTCGTCAGACGGGTACTGGAGCCGATATGGCCGTGCATTCTCAATGGCTTCATTCGGCAGTTCGATTCGAACAAGGCAAACACCTGCATGGCTCAGGATAGTTCGAGCCCATTTGGCGTATCTCTTCGCACCGGCAATGCTAGAGGTGAAGTAATAAGTCGGCATCCTGGGGTTGAAGTCGCCTCCGCGCTCGCTTTCTAGCCCGTCGAATCTGAATTCACCCTGGCGGTTGGGTTTTGTCCAGCATTTCTTCTCGACACGGATCCGATCGCAAGCCTTCCAGAGGACGGTTCTGCCAGGCGCAGAACCCCTCGCAGTTGCATCTGAAGTGTCCTGTGAAGTGTCTGGCCGAGTGTCTTGTGAAGTGTCTGGCCGAGTGTCTTGTGAAGTGTCTGGCCGAGTGTCTTGTGAAGTGTCTGGCCGAGTGTCTTGTGAAGTGTCTAGCCGAGTGTCTTGTGAAGTGTCTGGCCGAGTGTCTTGTGAAGTGTCTGGCCGAGTGTCTTGTGAAGTGTCTGGCCGAGTGTCTTGTGAGGTGTCTGGCCGAGTGTCTGCCGAAGTGTCTGGCCAAGTGTCGGCCAGAAGATCTGCTGGAGCGTCTGCTGAAGCGTCTGCTGAAATGCTTCCTGCTTGATCATGCTGCTCCTCACGAATTTCCTGTTCATGCTCGTCTGACAAAGCCTTGAGGTATTCGAGGTACATGTATTTGGACTCCAAGGACCAGATGAACCAGAATAGTGCCGTCTGGGTCAGACGGACATCGTCCCATCCAAGCCTTGTAAGAGCTGCACGGATCTGGGTGTTGGCTCCGCATTTGCGCAAATAGTCGTCCCAGTCGTCAAGAGTTCCACCACAATCATCAGTTGTTCTGCTGCGTAGACTTCTGATGGCGAATCGAAAAAAATCCCAATGCTGACGGATATCGGGCTGGTTCCAGTTGTTGAAGATTATGGTCGCTGCATGATTGGCGAATCCACAATACACCAGGGCCTCTTGTGATTCAAGGTCTGGTAGCCTGCTTGTGCCAGAATTCTGACCGGATATGTTGTCGGTGGACATGTTGTTTGGGCAGTCTAGTACGTTACTTGTGCGGCTCGTCAATAGGTCTTTGGTGAGTGTATATGTGATTGTCCGGATGTGATGGAGGAAGAACGCTACAACCTAGACAGTGTTTGGAAATGAGCTACTTGGAACCTACGGGAATCTGCAGGCCTTTATATTGTTCGCAGTGTGACTCCGAATGGCTCTATTAAGGTCTTTGTCACATATTCACCTTGGTGTATTGACCGCAAAAGCGCTCAAGGTGAAACTTTTGGCAGCCACGACGTCCCGACTCCCCCGTCTTTCGGGCACTGCATCAAGACACCGTCAATGCATACTTCTCTAGTATTGAGTATGTCCTCTTCTACATGTATAATCGATGAATACTCCAGCAGTTCAATAAATATACAAGAAAAGCTTCTCCTTCTGATACGTCATTCACATTTTGATATTGGTATACTCGACTACAACAACAGGCTCCCTATCTAAAAGTTTTCTATGTATAAATCTATTCCAATCTGAGCCAATTGTTTATAATATATTAGATTCAAAACTTGCGCGTCCTTTCGTAGCTCTGGAGATGGAAGGAGAACACCTGGGTCAGTCGCCGAGCTGCATTGCATCGACGAATCACAATTCAGGCTGATCCCACACCTCGCAAGGCCCCTCATGCAACACACTGTGAGCAGGCGGCGTGTTGTCGGCCACCGGGAACTGCGCGATAATGGTTCTCTGCAGGCCCGGAAAAGTAGTGATATGGCCCTGCGCCGCCAGCTCTGCCAGGTCGGCAGCAATCAGCCAACCGTATCGGCCGCCGGAGATCCATGCCTCGTTGAGCTCGTCGGGCAGCCCGGAATGCGGTGTTGTGATATGAACGAGCCCTGCCATCACCAGCGAGTATCTATCGCAAGGCCCAAGGTTAGCATGACGTGATGCGATGCAAAAAGGCAGAAGCCGGGAAACATACTGTACAGTCGCGGCATTACCGATGGTACCGGTTGTTGTGTTTGGTGGGATGATACCGACGAATGAATTGGTGAAGTTGCCCAGGTCGAAGTTCACTGCTCCGCGACCTATGACGGGGGCTGCATCGAGCTGCCAGCATTCTAACCGGGACGCGTTGTTCGCGGCTGATATTGCGGTGATGTTAAAGGCAGTGGCCTGGCCGAATGCGCTCCCAAGGAAAGGCAGCAAGCCAACCGATGCGAGTCCGGAGTTCTTCATCTTCCAGTAGCTGCGGCGAAACATTCGTCTGTGAGGAGCATCGAGGGAGAACAAAGGAAGGGAAGGTGCTACCTCGATTGTAACCAGCGTCAAAAGCCCCTTCAGCCTCGCCTACCACATGACCCTAGTCCAGACGGCTTGTGATTGTTGGATACTGACCTCTGATAGGCTTGCCATGCATACCATGACCGTAGCTGCAGGTCGACGGACGAGGCTGAGATGCGCCCGCAGCGGCAAAGCCGTATAAAGTCTAGCAGCAGTCGATACTTCTCGGCGGAGAGTCATGAAAGAGTTTGACAGCTGGTATTTTCCAGTGCCGAGATATTTCAGTCTATAGAGCCACTCCTACAAAGATGCAACGACATCCTTGCCAACCTCCTCAATAGCCTTGACAAGCCCATCAACCGTGTCCCGTGTCGTCATACCGTTAACCACAACCCTGAAGAACTTGCCCTCCTCACCGGGCGCGTAATCAACCATGAAACCCCGCGGGATAAGCTTGGCCGCAATGCGTTCCGTGATCAACGAGTTCTTATTCCTGTGCCCTACACCGCTCTGCTTGTGGTAGTAGAAGCACACCTGCAGGCAAGGCGGTGGACTGCTCGAGACGAGCGCGAAGCCCTCGGTCTCGGAAACTGCGTTGGCGAAGTACGCGGCCGCGTCGAAGGCGCTGTCGACGTAGGCCTCGAAGCCGGCGCTGCCCTGGTATACCCAGCTGAGAGCGAGCTTGAGCGCGTCACCGCGGCGTCCGCACTGTGGTGTCAGATCCGCAAGGTCCCAGACCTCCTTGTCCACCTTTTCAGCACCGGGGTGTGCGGAGGGATCTTCGTTCGCGAGCGCCGAGTCGTCGACTACTTTGTCCGCAGTCGCGTCGTCCTGCTCCGCGTCAGATGGGTTGTGGAAAAGGTAGCCGGCGGGCAGCGTCATAGCTTTCTGCATCTGGCGCAGATCCTTGACGAGCAGGAAGGAGCACGTGACCGGCACGGCGAGCATCTTATGCGGGTTCATGGTGATCGAGTCGGCGCGCTCGGAGCCGACGAGTTTGTGCGCTTGCTTCTTGCTGAAGATGGCCGGACCGCCCCAGGAGCCATCAATGTGCATCCAGAGCTTGTGCTCTTTGCAGACGTCGGCGATGGCGTCGAAGGGGTCGTAGGAGCCGAGAACGGTGGTTCCGGCGGTTGCGTTCACGTAGAAGGGTGTCTCGCCGGCGGATTTGGAGGCTTTGATCGCTTCGTCCAGGAGGTCGGCGCGCATGCGACCTTCGGCATCGACGCCTACGCTCTTTACTGCTGAGCTGCCGAAGCCGTACATCTGTGCTGCTTTCTCCACGCTGTAATGACCGTGAGCCGAGGTGAAGATAACGAACTTCTTTCCGCCCAAACCCTCGACTTTGGTCTCCGGATGCAGCGTGTTCCTAGCGATGACGATAGAAGAGCCATTGGCAGCGCTACCACCTGGTTGGGAGACACCTCCTGCAAAGTTACTGTGCTTGGCGAGGCCGAAGAGCTCGGCTAACGCACGAGATGTGCTCTTCTCGACTACTGTGAGGGCCGGTGAGACTTGAAAGACGTGAAGCTGTGATTTCTTAGCACACGCCCTGTTGTCACAACTCTGCTCATTCCCTTCTTCTCCGTCTGGTACTCACATTCGTGTTCAACGTCGCGAGTAGCATCTCTGATACCACGCCGACCGCATTCGTGCTCGCATACAGCTTGTCCAAGAAGCCTTGATCCCAAGTGTTGACCGAGTACTTCAATGTCCGTTGTACCATCTCAAGCAATCCATTTTTTCCTTTACCCTCGGTCGGCAGCTGGAGGTTGAATAATGAAACGAGCTTCTGCGGTGGGTGGTGCTCTACGAGCGCTGTTCGTGGTCCTTGACCTTTAATCTGCAGGCCGTGACCTGTCGACTTGTGTGCGGCATCTTCGTCTGCTGAGCGTACGAATGGAATCAAGAGATCTTTGACCGAGTTGATGAGCTATTCAGAGATTAGTCGTGGTCAAAGAGAGACTTGAGAGTTCTTACATCCTCGACTTCGTCGGCGCGGTTCAAGGCCGCTGGAGTCGATCTGGTGGGGAGCTGAACACCGTTTGAAGACATGATTGGTACGAGAAAATAATTGTTCAGAAAGATATGGTAAAAGTAATCTACAAAGGATGTAAAGGAGTAACACCAGACCTAAAGATGTCATGGATGGTCCGACTGTTTGTCTTAGTCAAGACCCAATGCGGACGTGGTGTGAACTTAAGGAAACAAAATCTCGAATGACGCCATGATTGGCGGGCATCGTGGGGTATCTTGCGGTACATGTAATGCAGGACCCATCTCGTCTTCTGGTGTGCCTACCTTAGCCTAGCTATGCTATTTGTGGTTTGTTCAAAAGATCAGTGAATATGTGCAAGAGACGGTGCTCCCGCCGTCCAATTTATGCAATGCGAAAACGATCAAACTGAAGCCTGCGACCTGGTCGAAGGACGAGCCTGCTCCCGCGTAGCACGACTATGCTGTTTCCTCGCCGCGTGCCTCTCCCTCGCTAACTGCAACCTTGTCTTGCCGTTTTGGTTGCTCTCGTGCTTCTCTTTATCATGCTTTGGCTCTTCCACCGATTCCTCGATCTTCTTCTTGTTCTTGTCCAGTTCCGAGAAGCTCTGGAAGCCGTCATTACTGGCCTTGTTTTTGCTCTGAAGGACCCATTCGTTCCTTCTCCTCTTGTATAGATCCATCTTCCAGTTCTTCCACACACCGCGGCCACATGGATTGTCTCTCATCGCAGCCTCGTTCTCGGCGAGCTCTTCGGCGATACGCTCACGTATAAAGGCCAAACCATGAGTGCCTTCCCAGATGGCATCGACCACACGAGATGAGTTCTTGTCAAGAGCCATTTCTCCAAAATGTCCATAGAATTGTTGGACGAGCTTACGTCGAGGAATGATGCCCGCGTTGGTCGAAGTGAGTGCAGCTTGGAGCGTGCGTGTGCTCACCGGATCCGACGCCATGGCGAGCAAGCTGGGTGTGGCCATCGAAGCAAGCGAGTCAAAGATCAAGCCGCTCAATGGTCCAGGAACCAGGATCATAGCCTGCGCCAAGACAGAACCGTGAACCTTTTCAGCACTGAACTGCAGTCTGTCGTGATGTCTGTGTTCCACTGCATGTCCATTCGTAGTTGCGCCGTTTGTGGTAGGAGCGTGGCCGTTTGTGCCTGGCACTTCTGCATCTCCATTAACAGCCCGTGGTGCTTCCATCTTAAGAAGCTGAAGAAGGTCAAAGCCATCGGCTCCTTGAAACTGCTTGTCAATGATGACCGCAATTGCCTGTGTGTCGACGCTTCGTACTGAACAGCGTTGGATTAATGTTTTGATAGGTGCTATCCTATTCAGCTCCAGGAGTTTTGGGATTTGTGGTGCAATGCGTTCGTGAGCTTCGACCAAGTCTTCTTTGCTCAGTCTTTCCAGTACTTTGCACACAACGTATCCTGCAACTTCGTTTCTAGCCAGAGTACCCATCCGTTCCTTGAAGAATTCTCGGTAAAGGTTCTTGAACATTTTTCCAGGTGCACATTCCACGATGGTCTCGATGAGATGTGATCCAATCGGGTCGTACATGAGTCCGTTGATGAATGAAGCACTGTCGGATTCGGGAGTGATCGGTTCATCTGGTAAAAGAGTGCGGAGTATCGAAGTCTCCTCTTTTGCTCGGCCTTTGCCAAAGTGTGTTAATTCTATCCGAACGAGGAGTTGTAGAGTAGGGTTGCCCAATTGATGAGTAGCCAAAGCTCGCAGGCCATTAGTGTCGAGTCCAGCGACGCTGTCGGCCATGAGCTTCTCGAGTGCTTCGGTAAACGCTTTGGGAACGGCACGTTTCTTGTCCGAAGAAGTGTCGTCCGCTTGCTCTGCACCCCGAACTTCGACCTTTTCCTTCCTTTTGCTCTGCAAGAGTGATTTGGCCAGAGGTGATGACAGAGACTCGCCGGCTAAGACCAGTAGAAGTACTCGTAGAGCGTGAGATGCAAAGCGGTCGGTCATGAGAAAACCAACATTGCCCTCGAGTTCGATGACAGTGTGGAGGAACAGATCCTCCATGCGAACGTATACATCGCCGATGGAGATGCTCGCTGCTTCTGGGTCCGGGGGTGACATGAACTCTTCTGTAACGATGGGCGCGCACCGGGTGAACAGTGTTTCGCAGCAGTGGGAAGCAAAGCGATGTTGGATAAGATGTACAAAACTAGGATCGTCAGTTTCGAGGTGTGTATAACGGCAGCATCAGTGTGTCTTACTTTCCGTGGAATTTTTGGAACAACTTCTTCAACTGCTGAGGGGAAGAAAGCTGAATGAGTCGCTCCATGAGTCGAGAACAAGACTGACTGTTGGCCAGCTTGAGTTCTTTGCCCTCTGCCTCGCGGTATACATTGGCAAGGAACAGTTCGCGCTCCTGGTTGTCACCAAACTGGTTCGTCTCCAGCATGTCGTCGGCCTTTCGAAAGTATTCCTGCTCTTCCTCGTCCAGCATACCGAAGAAGGGTCTGTCTTCGCCCTGGAACGGCTCGGCATGGTTGAAGTCGTCTGTGCCATTTTCGAGAGGCTGATACTCCTGGTCGGCGAAGTTCTCTATGTTGTCGTCGGAGATTTTTTGACGCTTGGAAGCGTCGGAGTCTTCTTGGACGTCACCATCGGTCAAGGCAGCATCGTCGTGTTTGCGCTTCTTTTCCTCGCCGCGGCGGCCTCTTTTCTTGTTCTCACGAGGCATGGCGAATATTGCTCAGCGACGAGCGAGCGAGTAATTGCGACAGAGTAGAAGGCGATTCAAGGCTCGATTGATGAAGAACGGGAAGACTGCATGCAGATGTGGATACGCAGGGTTTGCGATGTTAAAAACGTGGAGTAACAGAGAATAGAGCAGGAGTTCGGCTTCGACAGGCGACGGCCGACGGTCGATGATCGGTATGTGCCGGCGTGTCGAATGGGTTTGATGTGTAGGTAGGTAGGTGTGCAGTCTTACAACAATGTCTTGAGTGGTGACAAAAGTCTGAAAGATCAAGATCCAGATGTTCGGAGAATATTGTGAGAGGAGTGCGGTTCGGAAGCAGAATAGGATGAAGGCCAGCCCGAACCTCGACAAAGATGACGACAATGAGTACGGAGTAGAGAAGCACAGGTAATTGGCGGCAAAGGCAAAAGTTTGAGGCGAGCTTGACAGGCCAACACTGAAACAACTGGCACGGGTGTGAGTTGAGGTAAGGTAAGGCGGCAATTGTAGCCGTTCAGGCAGATCGGGCGCGTGGAATTATTCCTTATCACGAGACAAGGTTGGTCATTATTTGATCAATCAGACGGACGGGGAGCCGGTCAGGGTATCACTATCGTCGTTTTAGGGGAGAAAACAGATGGTTCTGCTTTTTGTCAAGAATATTGAATGATGCCGGAAGAATAATGGAGATTTGTAGCAGACCCGCTTAGGACGTCGGCGTACCGCATGTGTGGATGTTGGAGTGATCGTCGTATCCATATCTTTCTCCTTTAGAGCGAGCGATTGCCGAGCAATACTCCGATGATCCAGTCATCATCAAATAGGAAGACGGCTAGTTAATAATTCTATTTCTTTCTTGAAATTCTCCGACGCAAACGGGTGGAGGTCAGGCGTATTATTATTTGTTCTTCCAATCAATTTGACTCAGCACGCGACGTGCGCAACACAAAAGCTCCAGTCGCGTGTCGCATCGCACACTACGGGGCTAGCACGATTCGGAACGATTGCGATCTCAGATGCATCTGATCTTGATTTGGATCTGTTGCAGGAGGTCAGATCTGCCTTGTGATGCAGCAGCATAGCCGGACATGGCAGGGGATGCGACGGTTGGCAATCATGATTGATCGATCGGCGAGCTGAGAGCCTGCTAACATGAACCAGAGTCAGCTGTGACGAAAAATACGCACGGCATGTTATAGTGTACCGACAGCGCACACCACTGCGTATCTCCGGCAGATCTGTTTAGATTAATTGTTGCACCCTTTATGTATTAATATTGATTATATCATCCTCGTCGGACAAGTCGTGTGACAGCTGAGCTTGTCTGCAGTAAGCGAACGTTCCACAACACCGATGAGTTCGTGTCTCTCGTGAAATGGTTCATTGATGCCACAAGGATGCCCTGAATCCCGTAAGGTTTTCTATTCAGGCAGAAGTTCAGAAGTAGACATGTATTCTGTGCTTCTCTCACGTATTGATACAAAGTAGGCGTAATCATGAACAGTGCCAAGTGGAGAGCTCTGATGGCCAGTTGGATGGCTGCGACTTTGGCAACTCTGTATACATAATAAACCAATGACGGAGTGGTAGTCGAGTGATGCGGTCCGACTGGAAAAACATTGCTGCTCGTTGTTCGTGAATACGTATATGTCTATGTCGTAGTACTGACCTGCGTTCATGTTCGTATCCCTCGTGAGAATCATATATGTTCCACCCTAGAAGCTATTCTTTGGGGCATCCGTCAACGGAACATACTGGACACCGAATGTCTTCTTCTTCACCACATGACCATTCTCGTCCTTGTCGATAACGTAGATGTGCTGCATGAAGTTCTCCTCGACCGGAATGAAAAGCCTGATCCACGACATTAGCTTGCTTTGAACAGGGATAAACATCCTGCTGATACTTCAGCCCTGCAGAGAAAAAGAGACCGGAATCAAAGAAAGAAAACAAGCCAGCCTACCTCCCAGGACTCTTCAGCTGGTCGATCAACTCCTGATGAAACCCTGCTGCTGCCGCTCCAACATGAATAGCATCCCAGCCCTGCTCTCCGCCCTTTCCAGTCCATCCCTTCCTGCCGTCTGCTTTTACAAACACAATACCACCTTTCTCGAGCAGCTCTTTTCCCTCCGCGCTCTTGGCCGTATTACTATTCGCCAAATCCACCAGCGGCTGTATGTGCTCGACACCCACGACGGTGCCTCCAGGCTTGACGAGCTCCGCCAGCACGTGTGTCAGATAGCCCGATCCGGAGCCAATATCCAGTACTCTTGCCCCAGGTTTGAGAAATGGTAGGAGTGATTCACAGGCCGAGGCGTGCATGTGTGGTGCGCTGATCGTGGCTGCGTGGCCGATCGTCTGCGGTGAGTCCTGATACGGCATTGCGGGCGCGTAGTGTGCTCTGTCGACCTAGTGAGTGTTAGATTGAGCTGGGTATGAGATGTGTCATGGTCTGTACGCTGAGCATTGCTCTCTTGACGCGCTCGCTGGTAATCAGCCCGTTCCGCGACAGGTTCTCGATCAATGCCTCATTCGAGGAACCTGAGCTCCGCCACGCCATGGTGAGATCCTTGCGCGATGGTCTGAGGGGAGCTCTTCCTGGGAGAAATCTCCTGGCCGTTGGCCGCAGGAAACGGAAGAGTAGGCCGATCGTGGCTGCGATTTGGGAGGAGACGACTTGTGGAGGTTGTGGGGTAATTACGGGATGGATCGAGGTCTACTACGTGACAGCGAGATGAGATGCTATAACTATCGCCGCAGAGATAGACTCTGGTGTTGACTTTTATCATATCATTAGCTCAACCACGGTCGCCGAGGCCATCCGTTCAATAAGTTTGCGCCATGTCTTGTGCAGCTGAAGCAACACATGAACAAGCAATCCACCGTCATGGTTGGCAACTTGGCGTCCGGAGATGGAGAGCCTCGGTGACATTGCAGCTTCCCGCATGTGAAACGCTTCAGCTCTCAGTCTCACCTCATCCAATCATGATTCATGGCCGACATGCGCATGCAGGATACTTGATACCTTATGCTCGATACTGGACAAAGCCGCAATCTATACAACGAATTCGAAACACGAATATATTGCACAAGGGTCTGTCACCAGCGGCCTTGGAAGGACTAATAGTCATGACGAAAGCATATGGATAAGAGCAGCGACCAAAGTTTCAGGGAAATTGTTCTCTCGAGACCGTTTCTGATCTCGATAGAAAGTGTCTTGTCATTTCATATATGAACCGACGTGTATCCACACGCTAGAGTAAAAGGAAAAAAGTATCATCAAGTCCAATTCAGATTTGTCTGCAGAAACGCCAGGTATCTACCCTAGATTTTTTCATCAAGAAAGAAAACTTCCGAGCCAAATGGTCCCGAAGGCCTGTTCGTTTATGAGGCGGCAGAGGTGCCGTACATACCCCATGATTGCTCAACGTCGAGGTAGCCTGGAGACTTCCACATGTCGTTGAAGGCGGTGAACATGATGAGGTTGGAGCTGACAGTGTTCTTGATGGAGCTGACAGCGGCGGCTTGGTTGGCGGGAGAGGCGACGGCTTGTCCGTTGCTCTCGCCAGACCATGGCCAGCCGGTCTCGGTGATCATGGTGTTCTTGCCACCGCAAACCGAGGAGACGGCCTGCATTTGGGAAAGGACCCAAGGACCAGCGTTGGCAGCAGCGACGCCACCGTCGAAGTATGGGTGGGCGTTGACGGCAGCGTAGTCGGAAGCCTGGCAAAGAGCTGGGTTGTTCTCGACGGCGATAAAGGTGTCGACGGTGACGACGAAGCCAGGGTAACCGGCGGCGGAGAGAAGACCGCGGGCGGTGGAGATGGCAGAAGTGACGGCGCCGACGGTAGCGGAACCAGAGTTGACAAGCTCGTTTCCGATGGAGATGGTGTGGAAGTCAGACCAGTCACCGTTGGCAGCAGCGACGATGGTGGCGATCTCAGAGGCAGTCTGGGTAATGTCGTAGACACCGGCAAAGACCTTCATGCCCTTTGGCTTGGCAGCAGCGAGGACGTTCTGGACCTGGTTGCAGTCGACACCGTAGATACGGACCATGTTGTACTTGCTGCTGTCAATCAGAGCAAAGTCGGCGGCGACCTGGGCGGCAGTCTTGCATCCAACGTTGCCATTGGCGACGTTTCCAGAGTATGGGGAGTAAGAGATACCGTTCATGCCAGAAACAGATCCGGAAGAGGCGGAGCTCTGAGCTGGAGCAGGGGCGGAAGAAGCGGCAGCGCTGCTGGCGGCGACTGGAGTAGAGGCAGCGGCAGATGAGGCAACGACGACGGTCGAAGCAGCTGGAGTAGAGGCCTGGACAACGCTGGTGGTAGTTGCAGCGGCGGCGGTGGACTGGCCCCAGTGCTTGCCCTTGTTGACGTTGGCGGTAACAATGGATGGAGATGCAGTGGAGGTAGCAGCTTGGCCGCCCTCAGTGGAGGTGTAGAGAGGGTTTCCCTGACCGTCGACGTAAACAACGACGTTTGGACCGGAGGCGGTCACGTAGTCGACCTCGGTGACAACAGCCTGGCGCTTGTTGTGGAGGTGCTCATGGCGGCCTTGAGATGGTCAGCTGTTATTCAGAATATTCTGGCGCAATGTTGACATACGGTGTCCGCTTGGCTGCGCAGCAGCAATACCGGCGAGGGCAGCGAGGAAGAGAGTGTTCTTCATGTTGATTGTTTTGGTTGAAAAAAGAGTGTGTTTTCTGAGAATGATCTGGAGAATTGTTAGATCTTGCGCAGAGATACCGGCCAGCGGTGCGAACTGTTAATTGGAGCAGCAGAGGGAAGGACCGGTGGGTTGGAAAAGAGTGACTGATGTATGGGCAGAAAGACGCGTCGTCGGTTTCAGGTGTCTCTCTCACCACATCTCGTGACGGCGCATTCGAGGTGAATGAGGTGAAGTGGTGGATGCTTGATTCACCCGTGGTGTAACGCAAGAGTAGGAAAAGGGCGAGACTTACAGGATGCAGTCAATGCGGACAAAGGATCTCGAGCGAAGCTAGGCGCTTGGAATGTGTTTGGTTCGGCCTCTGGGGTCAAGGAATGTATAGAGCTGAGTGGTGTGGATGCAACGAAAGTGCGTGTGTGATTGTTTCAGCGCAAGGGAGTGGTTAAAGAACGTGGTAGAGGCGGGGCAGTTGTCGCAGACAATGTAAGATTAGAGACTCAGAAATGAGAGTGATAGGTAACCTGTACCAAAGTAATTGTGATGGAGCGAAAAGAAGACTATCTACGCCATGGGATGTGGATGTTTTTAATTCATTTCGTCGTGTCGCTCAAGGGGCCTAACGCCATGGATCGTTCGTGATGCTTTTGCTATTGCATCTGCAAGCACGGTAGTAGCGCCTGCCGTTTGTCGATGAAGCCGAACGGGACCCGTTGAAACAGCATGGGCGTCTTCCGCTTTGGTACTAGGCGCGCATATTCAGTTCTGCTCGGAAATTGCACGTCGTTTGGTCCTGCCTTAGACTGCAAAAGAGGATGTCGCCGTGGCCCTGTCAAAAAGTCTGGACGGGTCGCTCCTAGCCTATCCTGGTACCTGAGCGGGCCGCACAGCAGATCCGGAAGGCGAACGCAGCTCAGTCATTGGCTGGTCGGCGTTCTGAAGCCCGGCTTGACACGTGCTTGAGGGAAACACTGTTCAAACAACCACGGCAACAGCAGCTGTCCATGCAGAAAGTGTACAACGCGGCCCTTTTTGCTCTTTACCTCCGCTGCGCCTAGAATAGTAGAATATAACTAATGGTCCACCCTGTCATCCACACTGCATGGATCCCATGTACTTTTCGTGATCGCGATGCATTGAAATGAATCCTCCACGCGCAGCGTAATCCACTCGCCCACCCAACACGCGGCTTTTATCAATTGGCTGGACCGACGGCAATACTCTCGTTGTGTGGTGCAAAGTCTGCTCCATGTCCAAGACACGTTCACCTGGTGTGTCTGTAGTGTATGCCGTATATCCCCAACAACACGAATTCGGGCATGACTCAGTTGTTCAAGCAACCCTCTAGACCTTTCGCTTCACCGTGTCGGGGCAGCGACAGTTGAGCCGGCCGTAGTAGTTCTCTTCCAAAGTGATTGCGTGGGCCGCGCAACAACGAACTGCCGCTAAAAACCAGTCGACAGTCGTCTTCTCATACTCGGCTGTGCCCACTTCTTCGGAAAACACAGGCTCCCCTCCTTTGTGGCTTGCCGTGCAACAGTAACGTTGAGTTCAGGTACCCGCGTCCTTCTCCATATGGGCATGTTGAGGAAATGGACGCCGTTGCCATTGGCGTGCCTAGCCAAAATCTCCAAGACTTCTAGAAGTGATGAGGGAAATGATCCGAGGCTTCTGGAGTCGATTGTGCTTGGCTCTACTATTGACTCGTAATTTGGTGGAATGTAGACTTTGTAGAGATACTTGCGTGATGATTGTGTTAGTAGATACGAGAAGCTTCAAGGACAAGACGTGGCTATGCGCTGTCGAGGCACCGATATCGATTGTCAGTCGCTGCCATCGTTGATGCGATCATATGAACAGACTTGCGATATGCTTAAGGATAATCGTTCGTACCTCGCCCTGCCAACTACGGCTGCCGTTGTCAGCTTCATGGTTGTCGCATCATGGTGATGAAGCTGGTTGATAAGCGATGGATAGCAACAGCTGAGCGGTCTTGCAGTCTTTCCCCGGTCGTGCAACAATCTAACCCCGGTCGAGCTCTTCGTGGCCATGCTCCTCCTGATGAGCATGATGAGTTTCCTGTCGTTCGTAGATCTGGAGCTGCAACGTAAAAAAGCATGTCACCTTTTTCTCCTTCTGACACTCTAGCGATGCGTCTGATGGGGTACAGGGGGTACTTTTGTGCAGATATCCTGTCGCTGAACACAGTGCGACATGCCACGACAGCAGTATCGAGGTACGGTATAGTTGACATGCGTGTCTATAGGTAGGTCTAGGTATGCAAGTACCTCAACTCCGAGTATGTAATCATGAACCCATCCTGTAAGACTTGACTCTGGACCAGTAGAAGCCCTTGTCGTTCTTCAGCCCAAACTCACCCCAGTCATCAGTCAACTTGTTGTGATACCAGTAGCCTTTCCAGTTGAGCTTGTTGTTGCGAGTACCTTTTCCGGCATTGCCAAGTGTGAATTGCATCTTGCAGGTATATTTAGGAATTGAGCATTCCGTATCAACAATCAAATCTCCTTCGGCCTCCTCAGTCTCGACGCCATCACCTGGTCCGGAAAGCCTCCAGCGACCGCGAACAGCATCTTTCATTACAGTCGATGGCAAGACGGTTTTGTGCTCCTTGTGTAAGTTTGCCTTGATCAGGTGGTGCACCACATCGACGGGCTCGGCAACCGTCAACAAGCTGATTGCTGTGCCATCTCGGAAGAACCGCAGATAGCGAAAGTAGGTTACAATATGCACTGGCGCACCCCAGGTGTTCGTTGACGTAGAGGCTGCACCGGGCCGGGTGTAATTTACAGTCGATATGTAGCAGCCACCAAATCTGACACGAGGCCGGCTTCGATACATTTGGCGCCAGGATGAGGCATACTGTTTTCGAAGCAGGTCGAACGTTATATCAGAATAAGAAGGCTTGGGTATCGCCGGTTCAAGGTCCTCATTTGCAAAGTCATCATCACCGGTGCCGAGTAAGTGGCCATTGGTGTCGCCGGACAACGGCTTGCCTTCGATGTCGCAAGTAAATTCATAATGCATGTCTTTGAAGCCGAACGCAGACTCCACGGAAACCCGCTTCCAGATCTGCTCCTCAGTCATGACTAGAAAAGCGAAACGTTTGCAAATTCGTGATACTCGTGACATTGCTGCGACGTCGGATATTGCAATGTACTGAATGATCGTGGTGAGTATCTCCTCAGGTAGATCCTTGATCGGGCAAGGTGGTGCGGGTGATAGGTCCGTCGGCGGGTCTGCACCAGGTATGGATAGTTGCGAGAACTCTTCCACAAGTTGGGAGATCGTTGCCGGAAGTCCATGTTGCGTCTGCTGTGACGTGGAGGGGGTTGTGCCTGGTGCAACTGCAGGTTTCGGGGCGAAAGAAGAAGGTGGGAAGTGTTTATTCTTGTACTTTTCATGGACATTGTCGTCCATCTGTTTGGTATCAGAACGTGGGCCGCACGGAAGATATCAAGCTGGAACCGACCTTGAAAGCTGTTCTGTACAGCCTCAGACTGTCCCCAAGACTGCCTGCCACCTCTTTCTCCACCGCTTTCTCGTAGTGTTCCAATGCAGACTTTGGCTCTCTCGACATGGCACCTCGCGTGAGACCGTGCTCTGCAGCGCCCAGCTTGAGCTCGGCCTCTTTATCAGGCAGATCATGATAGCCTCGAGGTTCGACCTCCTCGTCACGCGGATCGATACGTCGTTCTGTTGGCCGGTGTGGTGGCACTGTTTTCTTCCGACGTTCTGGCGAGGACGCAGAAGGCTGCGCGGATGCGTCTGGTGCTGACCTATGATCTTGTCTTGCTCTCGCAGATACCTCTGCTCTCCACTGCCTTCTGAAGGACTCCAACTCGGCCTCGGCATCTTTCGCTGGTTCCATGACTGGTATGTCCTCAGCGGCGACCTTGTGTATCGTCGAGAATGTGTTTCAGTGCTATCGGTCCATGTCGTGGGTTGTATCCAGTGGTCTTACCGTAGGTATGGAGCGTATCGTGCAGTGATCGATCTGTCGGACTTAGAACATGGTCATGCCCGAAAACGCTCATAAATGCCACTACGTCACCGGGTTCGCGACTGCTGCATACCAGAAACTTAAAGCATTCAGGCTAGGTAGTTTCAGGTACACCGTAACAATATGAATAACGAAGGCTTGATGCAAATTGCCGCAATATATGTAAATAATCCAGATGCTTGCGAATGCTGCTCACAGGGGGTAATCACCATTAGTCGTAAGTCTTTGTCGCGATCTTTTGATAGCCGATCTTCATGGTGAGATATCAAAAGCGCAAATGTAATGAGTTTGCCATCGCAAAGCTCAAACAGAGCCTACGTTCGACCTCACAATGTCACTCCTCGTCACATCTAGTCAGGACTCATCAACATGAACTGAATAAAGCCCCAGTAAACAATCATCTTCATTTGTAAAAGCATGAGTGTAAAACAGAAGGTGCTAGTGGTAGATCGGCCAGAAGCGGCCCATTTTCTTTTGGAGGAAGGCGGCGATCGCCCAAAAAAGTCTCGCGTCGCACCACCGTCATCGACCGACTCGGAGTCTCAGAACGCTTCACTTCATCGTCCATCGCTCCATAATCCCCTATACCAGTCCGAACAGGTCCGTCACGATTGCATGATGCTCGTTTTCTGCACACGACAAACTCGGTAGTATATCTATTTCCGATTCTTGGAAGCACGCGAAACTCCAGCGACCTGGCTTAGAACATCGGAAACACTCCCTCATACGCGGCCATGTCTTCTTCACAGCAAGGACAGCCACACGACAGGATGTCCTCGCAAAGGGGAAAGAACTCGAACGACTCTGTACAAACCTCCATCACACAAAAGATGCTCTCTGCCGTAACTGGCAGTGTCCTCACCTCCTTACTCGGTACGCTGCAGCCTGTCCCTCCAGTCTAGGACTCTCCTAACGTATCGCAGTGACACCGCTTGACGTGGTACGAGTACGGTTACAATCACAAACGCAGTCAAGTCCGTCTTTCCCATCTTCTTCTACTTCATCTGCAGAGTTCGTCCGTCTGCCACCCAACACTGGTGTCTCAGCATGTTGTCGGGAGGTCTTCTGGGTCCAGAATAAAAGCCAATTCTGTGTTACCTCATCAGATGGTGCTGCTATAACAAACGACATGCTTATATCTGGTTGTGCAGCAGAAGAGACCCAACGGCGAACATTCAACTCCACACTCGACGGGCTGCGAAAGATTGCCAGAAACGAAGGCGTCACAACGTTATGGCGTGGCCTCAGTCCGACTTTGCTCATGGCAGTACCCGCCAATGTCATCTACTTCGCCGGCTACGATTGGATGCGGTTCAACGAGCAAAGTCCAATCAGGAAAATGGGCGAGAACACAGCACCGCTCATTGCCGGCTCGATAGCACGAGTCGCAGCTGCAGTCGCCGTCGGTCCAATCGAGATGCTCCGAACGCGCATGCAAGCAAGTCACCCCAGCGGTGCCGGTAGTGTCCTTCGGGATACGGTTTCTGGACTTCAGGAGATGGTGTCAGAAAATGGATACCGGTCGTTATGGCGAGGGCTAGGACTGACAATGTGGCGAGATGTTCCGTTCTCTGCCTTCTACTGGTGGGGATATGAATACGGACGTGTCGCGCTCAACGATCTGCGAGTACAATCGCGCCGACAAGCTGCCGGGCTCGCACCAAACATGGGTGCAGGAATCGACCTCGAACTCGACCATAAGGCGGTCTTGATCGACAGTTTCGTCGCAGGAGCTACCTCTGGCGCAATCGCCGCATTCGTCACTACGCCATTTGACGTTGGCAAGACACGACAGCAGACCTTCCGCCACGACAAAGGCGCGAAACTCGACTCGGCAAAAGGTTCGTTACCGAAGGTCGTGCCAGAGGAGATGGCCATGCCGAGATTCATATGGCACATTTTCAAAAATGAAGGAGCAGCCGGTCTCTTCAAGGGATGGGCCGCCAGATGTATGAAGGTTGCGCCGGCATGCGCAATCATGATCAGCACATACGAGGTCGGAAAGAAGATGGCCGGAGATATGAACGAGGGCGAGAACTGATTCGGGCAAGAATCGAGCGAGTATGCATTGTGCACAACACGGCTGGTTAGCATTTGTATTCGTAGCATTGCGAGGCGTTCTGGGATTGAAGCGATGGCAAACTGGGCTTACTATACCCTTTGATATACGATTATCCGGCAGACGAGATGCCACAGCATGGAACGCTTCACCACTTAGCCTATTCGTTGATGGAGCATCCAATTTAGAAAGCGTTCTCAACTTCTTCTTCATCGCTTTCCGTGATAATACTTAAAAGTCTGTAATCATAAGAGCAGAGTTTCATCGTAGGGTATCTACGCCAGTAATCTCACAGCAGCACCTATTGCTCCTCGCCTCTCGCACCTCCTTTCCGACCCTCCGCATCTCTTACTCCCGCTTCTCTCGACACCGGCTTATGGCTTAGGCACATGCATGGTCTTGCTAACCATCATACAACCATGGACAGCAAAGACCAGCGCAACAGGGTGGAACTCAAAGGAAGATCCAGCACCAACGACACCAAAGGGGATATTGTCCAGCACCCAGCCCTGCTGAACCCAGTACGCCATGACAGCACATATCGACAGACTCGTCGGAATCGGGGTTCCCTCGAAATACTTTGCCTTTCCACTCTCATCATGCGGCACATTCGCAGCCGTGACATTGAACCTCGCCAGACGCAACAGACCGCAGAGCGCAAAATACGTCAAGATGATGTGGTCGAGCGGCGTGCGCATACCGACGGCGAAGGCGCACATGGCGGGCGCGACGCCGAACGAGATCAGATCCGCCAGCGAGTCGAGTTCTTGGCCCATCATCGATGACTTCTTTCTCCATCGCGCGACTTTGCCGTCCATGAAGTCGAAGAAAAGTCCGAAGGGCATGAAGGCTAGGGCCGCCCAGAGGTTGCCGTGCGAGTTTGCTGGTCCGAGGCAGTAGCGGAGGGAGGAGAAGATGGACATGATGCCGCAGAAGCCTGGGTCTGGGTGTTAGTTCTGATTTGGTAGAGCAGGAAGGGGACATTACCATTGCCGAGAGTGATGAGATCGGCGAGGTGAAGGGCGCGGATCATGGAGAAATGGCCTGGGTTGGGCTGCTCGAGGATGCGGCGCTGCTTGTCGACTGCTGTGAGGCTGTTAATGGGTGCTGTGGTGTGCGTTTGTGGTTGACACGTACGTGGCTCCGAGACGACTTGCTGAGCTTCCTTCTCTAAGCCATTGGCGGTTCCTGATCTGCGTGACATTGTGTCTGGTAGTTATATCAAAGACGCGTGCTGCTGTAGCTTCAGAAGGTGTTGATTGTGGAAAGGCGAGTGAGATCGCTGGCAGGTGGATGTGCACCTGCAGGAGAGAAGGCGGGAGATAGTGTGTAGAGGTTTTGCTAGAAGCTCATGTATCAAATGAATATTCTGATACCCTGGACTGGTGACAGGGTCTGTTTTGTAGGATGGAAGTGTAGGGGTAGATATTTGACGTGAAGTTGGCGCTTGGTTGCTCGGTCGCTTGCTCTGCCTGCCTGGAACCTGCAGTCGTTTGCGACGTCATTGCTCGGCGGTACCCTGTCCCCATCAAGGTTCGCGCCATGTTCACCTCGATACATGTACACTTCAATGCTTTCAATCATGGGAATCATCTCTCTTTGTCCATATGAATCAGATTGGCAGCTCACTTTCGACGTTTCATTTCACGCGCTTACCACGAAGAGTAATTCACAGTGAAAGATCTTTCGATGATTCTACGGGCAACTCGCCCAATTGCTCAACTGAATTGAAGGAGTTGTATATCAATGCTATCTCTCCACACGTTCCTCAAGCCCATACATGATTCCGATCGGGTTTGACAACTTGGATGTCGTCCTTATTGACACCGTTATTCATGTCCTTGTTCGTAGCATGATCGTCCTTCTCCTCAGCACCATGATTACCCTCCAATTCAACCACATGAGGCCCAGTATACATCTCGTACCTCGTATTCGAATTGTCCATTTCTCGTGCTCCTTCGTTTTCTGATTTCCGATGCGCATATACGATCATCTCTTTCGCTCCCGCTTGACCATGGCCCGAGTACTGCGGCAGGTTACTGTCGAGTCTGACGGATGAGTAGCCGCGTTTTCGTCGCATGAACAAGTAGATCAGTGCGATTATGAGAAGAAGCGCGGCACACCCTAGGCCTGCTCCTAGGCCGGCTTTCAAGCCGATGCTTGGGCCGACTGGTGCTGTCCCGTATGATTCCGACGATGTGCTTGTGGACGTTGCTGTTGTTGCTGTCGAGGACGTCGCTGTCGCTGCTGTCGAGGATGATGTTGCGCTTGCTAAAGGAGGAGCCTGCGAAGGATGTTAGAGGCCGATATAATTCGAATCCCGTCCTGGTGCTCACGGTAGAAAACGCGCTCTCTGTTATGCTCGAGAGGGAATGAATTTTCCACCGTTGACCCAGATTGCTGATGCTGGTATCGGAGTTCATCCAAACAAGCCCCACTCCTCCGGGAGCATTGGTATCCATGTAGGATCCGTTACCGATTGCTTCATTCGTGAAGTAATAAGTACCGTCGCCAGTTCCCCAGGTCGTCATTGACCATAACGATGCATTTGTGATAGGTCCTGATTGCATTTGGACCACTATCTCTCCCCCTTGCGACACTGTTTGCATCGTCGCGTTGGGCCCTAATGCTTGGGTCCTGAGTATGTATTGACTCCCTCCTCCGATGGGATAGAACTGCCAGGAGTGAACGTTGGAAGATGTGTAATTAAGATACACCGAGCCAGTTGTGCCACTGTTGTTGTAGAGGATACTGGACGAGACCAGACTGGTGCCTGGTTCCGTTATGTTGTACCATACATTAGCGTAAGGGAAAGTCATGACTATGAGTTCTTCGACAAGGTTGCGCGAGTTGCAGGAAGTGGAAGACGCGGATTAGAAACAGTGCAGAGAAAGCGACGATGATAAGGAATCAGAACAGAATCGTCGCATAGCCCTTACTATAACTTATGCCACAGCAGCCCAAGGCTCTAACAGCACTGGTCCCTGCAGCCATGCGCACAAGCAGAGTTGCTTTTCGCAAAGTAGTGATCCGCAAGTAGCGAGGCTGTAACTAGAGAGCGAATTAGGCATAGCCATGCATACCATGTACGCCGCAACTTCGAAAGCTGTACGTCTAATTGGGCGCTGACCGAGAGTACATAGCAGGAGTGGATAAGGCAATCTATTGTTATTATTATATCAGTAGATCATCAGATGTTGGTTCCCGTCAATTGGCTGCCGAGCTGCTGCGGCCCAACAGACAGTGCGGCTGAGCGAGTCGGAGTCGAAGAGTAATGCCATCCTCGCGAGGGCCAGATGAAGAGGGGATTTAGTGGTAGCATCGGGGTCAACGTCTGTCTCGATGTCGTCCACCGACAGAGCTCGATGGAAAAGCAAAGGCCACGTTCTGAATTGCAGATGGATGTGGAAGCTATAAGATTGATATGTGAGTTGGTCGAATTAGGTGCCAAGCTTAGTCAGCAACCTGTATAGCTATATTTAATTCGAGGAGGAGACTTGTACGACTCAGGGACCATTACTACTAAATCAAGCCCAGAGGCAAAGCGACACATTAATTCATACATACAGTAAGACAAGACAACGATCAAGGACCACACCAGGTAACACCGACCTCATTCACAGACACACTCGCCTTCTTCAAGTCCTCCAGTCTCTTGAGCTCCTGCTCCCTCATTCTAGCCTGTGCACGCAGCCTCTCAGGTACAACTGTGTCCCTTGTTGACTCAATCTTGAAACCAGGCAGACTCGTCTTTCCGAGCTCCTTCATAGTCTTCTTCTCGACGATACTATACTCACTACCATCCTTCCTGTCAAAGTTAAATGGCTCCCGGAGCGAGACTGGAGGGTTGGTGATAATTCTCGGTACGCGCAGCATGTTGTTGCTCGCGCTGTGCAGCATCAATGGATGCAAGAGGTAGACATCACCGATCTGACCGGTCGCCTCGACGAACTTCTCGGGTGGGAATGAGGCAGCTAGGTTGTTGAACCAGTCCAAGGTCTTCTCAGGCTCCCACGAAGGGTTCTGTTCTCGTGGAGTGAAGCGTGGGCTTACGCCCTTTGGGTTCTCGTGCAGGTACTTTGCAACGACTGGGATCGCATCAGGGCAGATGAAAGTACCACCACCACCCTCCTTGATCTCGGTGAACAGAGGGATAACGAGAAGTCCCTGCTCAGGTGAGTCGAGGTAGTGGACGAAGAAGTCGCCATCTACGTGCCAGCCCTTGAGCTGGTTGCCGGTGACCGACTTGCCGTGTCCTTCTTCGGTGCCCAAGTTGACGATCCAGCCGTCGTTCCAGGTGCGGTTATGCTCGGCGATTCTGTCCTCGCCGCCGAGTAGCTGACAGATACCGGCCCAAGCCTTGGGCGCGAAATCACTGCCTAGGAATGTGCTGTGAGACGGCATGTTTGTGCGTTCAGTGTGCCACGTTGATTTATCGTTTGGGTCCATGCCCAGACGGGTCCAGACGGTGGAGGTGATCTCGCGTGCTGCTTCGCTCGAGAAGCAGTTCGGGATCTTGATCCATCCATGCTGCATGAAGTGATCGATATCAGCATCGGAGAGAACCTTAGGGTAAGCCATGACTGGTATTCGATGATAATAGGTGACGGATAGTGTATAGCTGAGTAAACTGGAATGCTAGAGATGTAGAAATTGTAGAATGAGCAGTACGAGTTACCAGGTATTTATCCCCGCCATGAGGGGCAATTGCTACCCTCCAATACAGTGTACGACTCAGTCGCTAAGGACGCTTACGACTGTAACGGCCTGGTGACTTGACCAAAATGCGATCACAAGAGCAAAACACGGTTGTTCCGGTTAAAAAGGATCCCCGAGTTACGATTGCTCCAGGCTGTATCCCCGCAGTCGTTCCCGCACATTCGGTCTGGGGAAGTCAATCCACATCCTTAGCGCGTCTTCTCCAAACTTACAACCACTTTGCCGGTCAATAATTCACAATTTACCATACTCTCCAACGGCATCAATCTTGACTCGCACAGTTATCGCCAATCAATCTGGTCGTCTATATCTAACACAAAATGTCGACCGCCACGACCCCGGCACCAAATTACACAGCAGCACCAACAGCAGCCAACACACCACGTCCCGCCGAAACCCCAAGCACAACCACAACCACGCAACCGCCTCTCCCCTCCGCGAACACGTTCGAGATCCTGCCCCCTCTACACGCGCTCCTCTCACGCCTCGAGCCCGCCACAAACATCTACACGCCAACAGCGTCAACAGCATCCGCAAACGGCAGCGAGAGCAATGCTGCACTAAACTACAAAGACGTGAGCACGACGGCGCAGTTCTTGAAGACGCGGATCCGAAAGGCGGTCGCTGCGTGTGAGGGACTGGAAGACATGGAAAGGAGCACACAGGAGCAGGAGGAAGAGATTGAGGCGTTGGAGAGAAGGATCAGAGGGCAGAGAGAGGTCCTGGCCAGGCTTGGGGCGATGGCGAGGGGCATGGAGGGCGGTGGTTGAAGGACGTGGATGTTTACGACTTTGAGAAAATTATCGGAAAGACGAAACTCGCCCGATACGCGGATCCAATGCTTGATTGGTAGAGTCGTGCGCAAGGTCTCCCCACTCCCGTCACAGCGAGCATATCAAGAGGAATACTACTGTGGAAGAGGTCGCAGATATCTCAAGCAAGCAGGAGGTTGGAGAAGTTCCCAAGAACGGGAATTCGAGAGATGACATTAAGCTTTTCTAGGATGAGAGGAGGACATAACGTCATGATAGAGCAAGACGACCAGGCAGCGACGCATTCACTACTGCTTTGCGTTGTTCTCCGCGCTGGCCTTTGCGGTAGACTGCAGAGCCATAGGAGCATCGCCCTTGGGGATGTAGAGCTCGACGAACTATGAGAATATCAGCTTATGTGAACAATTCAGATGGAACTTGATTGACTTACCTGCAAGTGCTCCGCCTTGTTGAACTTGTCATTCGCAAACAGCTCCTCAACTTCCTTCTTACTCTTGACAGTGAAAGTGTCATAAGTACCCTGCTTAGCGCCGAAAGTGTCGACGAGCTGCTTGTACTTCCACGGCTGGATCGAGTTGTAGTCCTGGTTCGGGTCATCGTGGATTTGTCTCTCGATCTCGAAGCCATCATTGACGATGACGAAAATGATAGGCTTGAGGTCGCGGCGGATCATGGTGCTGACTTCCTGCGCAGTAAGCTGGAAGCTGCCGTCGCCGGTGAACAGGATTGTGCGGCCTGCGTGCTTGAGTTCTTTGGCCGCGAGAGCAGCGCCAGCGCATGCGCCTGTTGCGTAGCCGATGCTACCCCAGAGGACTTGACTGATTGCGGTCACGTCGGCCGGGAAGCGAGTCTCCCAGATACCGAAGTTCGATGTGCCGGTCTCTGTGATGACGATGTCCTTCTCTTTCAGCCATTGACCCATGCGTGGCCAGAACCAAGCTTGCGTGACGGTCTCCCCTGGTCCGGTGGACTTCTCTTCAGCAGGGATTTCGTTTGTAGGCTTTGGTCCTTCTTGAATATTAAGCTTGCCCATTTTCTGAGTGACCTTCTTCAGAACTCCGTTCATGCGAACGCCTGGATATTCCGAGTATCGCACTCTGATGTAGTTGCTGTGGAGATCGATTGTGTTGAGCTGGCTGGTGCGCATGGTGAACCCGGCAGTGTTGAAATCCGACTTGATAGCACCAATGCTGATGATGAGATCAGAACTCTCCACACGCTCCTTTACACCCGCGTTGGAACCATCACCAGCGTAGACACCACCGTAATTTGGCAGAGTCTCGTCGACGGCGCCTTTTCCCATGGGTGCAACAAAGGTAGGAATACCGGATTTCTTAATCAGCTCGTGGGTCTCGTCAAGCGCACGATGGCGGATAGCACAGGCGTCGACGAGAATGACAGGGTTCTTGGCCTCGTGGAGGTACTTCAGAACAACATCGACAACGTAGTCCTCCTTTTGTTCGTCGTTGTTCGGGAATGCAAGGTCAATTGGTGTCTTCAACCTCTCTCCCTCAATCTTCTTCTGAACCATATCGGTAGGAAGACCGAGGTAGACCGGCCTACTCTTGATGTAGCATTCGTGAATGGCCTGGTCAATCTCCGAGGCAATAGTTGAGGGATCATTAAGAGAAGCGACGTAGCAGGAAACGTTCCTTGACATGTTCTGGAAGACATTGAAGTCGCCTAGAACGGATTAGCATTTCCCACTGACTATCAAGACATTCCTGCATACCGTTGCCGAGAGTGTGGTGAAGTAACATGCCGTCTGCTTGTGATACGGTGGACGGAGTACCGACGATGTGAATGACAGGGACATATTCGGAGTAGGATCCGGCGATAGCGTTCAGAGCAGACAGTTCACCGACACCAAAGGTGGTGATCATGGCAGCTACGCCCTTGACACGGGCGTATCCATCTGCAGCGTATCCAGCGTTCAACTCGTTGACGCTTCCGACCCAGTTCAAGCCCGCCTTTGGCAGATAATCGAGAGCGACAAGGTTGTAGTCTCCAGGAACACCGTGGACACCTCGAATACCGATCTCGTGCAAGCGACGGAAAAGGTATCTGCACTTGGTGTTAGTTCAGCTCATGACTTCCAAAGCTTCGAAAGCGTGCTTACTCGGCGACGTCGACGGGCTCTTTCAGCGACTGGGCTCGGTAGTCTTGAACCATTGTGGAAGAGCGGTGGGTAATGGGAAGTGGCTGATGAGAAGGTATAGACGACTTCTGTGATCGAGAGGTCGAAAGTAAATTGCTCGAAAGAACAGATGCTGTTGAGAGCAATTGGATCCTCCTCCGGTTTGTTTGCGATCCATTGAATTGACTCTCCAATGACGCAGCTTGTCGTCGGAAGGGTTCGGCTACATTTGACGAGAGCCGCAAACGCGATACGCTGATGTTTCGCGTTCCTCGCGCCAACACATGATTCTACCGATGCATGGTCTAATGAAGAGACTTATCCACGCCAGGTCAAGACGGCCAACGAAGATTAATGTAGGTAAAATATATCGCTGTCGAGATGGCGATGCTTGAGTTGCTTGAGATGCTTGGTAAACATAGAGTATCACGAAGTAGGTACAGTACGGAGCTGCCGAAGTTCTGCGTTCCGGGGTGCTGGACGCTACCGCTGTTTTCGGTAAAAGATGCCGTCAATGTGGGAGGCAGGCACCCCCGACTCTCGTGCCTGCTCATCTTCGTTTCTTTGACTCTCGATCGCATAATGATGTACGACAAAGTGCCCGACGTACTGCGCTGGACACCTTCGTTGTGAGATTGTATAATATTGCAGTGAAATCCGGTAAGGAAGTGTCAATCAGTGATCATCGAGCCTAAAAGAGATCGACTCTATTCGGAGCATGGCAAAGGCTTGAGCCGGAGTCTAAAAGAGCTGGACCGACCGCACTCCATACGATCTAGGCGACGGGAACGCTTCTCCAACCTACCTGTACCAAGTGATCACTGCCGCCAGCCAAGGGCAAGCTGAATGTGAAGATACACCAACGTCTTTCTTCTCGACGGTCCTCAGTAACTCCCTTCTCCAGGAAGCTCAGTATATATCAGTGATTCGCATCATCTGCGCGACACTAGTATACGCCCTTTGTGCCGGATCTTCTCACTCGCTTCGACTAGTACCAAACGAGCAGTGATCCTTCTATCGGACGCCCGTACGACACAGGCCGCTGGTTGTGCGCGCCGATCGCTTTCGTCTGTCTCTTATTGTCTTGCGACTCGAGCGCATCTGCAGTCTTTGCGCTCAGCAAGAACAACATCTGTACTTCAATCGAGCGCGTCGCCCTCAATTCATCTTTCTTGTCGTCTACATGCGACCAATACGATAGAGTGAAGAGCCTGGGAAAGCATACACATGTCTTGGATGCCGCAACCTGCTTGGATCATCATAAATCCTGTCGCATGTTGCTGAGGAAGCGCAGAGCGAGCCACATGTCACACCGTCTTACCAATTGCAAGAGATGCTATCACGCTCACGTAGCAAGGCGAGCTCAAATAGATCATCCGACAAGAGTGAGACCAACGATCAAATCATAAAGAACCTTCGTATACATACTGGTCTTCCTCTCACCCCCTCCACCGCCTCTGCTGGCTCCAAAGGCTCCGAGTCTGCACGATCCAAGGAATCGAGAAGCAACCTGCGCGACAATTCTCACCAAAAGCCAAATGGGACAGCTACATCTTCACCAGACGCAAATCTTGCACCCGGTAGTCTAGCGTTGTACGGCGCAAGCCCAAGGCCGAGAGCGCAGACCTACGATCCCACCGGAGCCATGGCCCAGCAACAGCAGCAGCAACAGCAGCAGCAGCAAGAAATTATGCGACGGCCTACTCCTAACACACCTGCGCAGCATACTCTAGCACACTATCAACCCGGTCAGCGCCATGTTTCTTCGAACCAGCACTATGTTCCCCCTCCACCACCGGGAGGACCCATGTCCAACATGTCACACCCATACCCAGCAATGCATTACCCTCCTCCACCTCCGGGCAGGCCGGCGACCGTTCAGCCCAATCAGATGATGGTCCCACCTCCCCCGTCGCAGAATCCCTCGTGGCAGGGCTGGACCATGCAGCAACATCCTCAACAGTATTACCCGCCTCCGCCGCAAACGAACGCACCGCGGACATATGACCCGACTGCATACTCCGCCTACATGTCCATGCCGCCGCTTCCTCCGGACAACCAGCCGTTGGTGTCCGCGACCTACATTCCTGGCGGAGAGTCGTTCGGCCCTGGTGTTGGTATTCCACCTCTGCATTCTCCAACTCAACAGCACGCACGTCCAGCATACAACCCTCAGCCGGCATACAACACTCAATCGCATCTTTATATGCCATTCACACCACATCCCGAGTACAATACCCCAGTGAACCCTTCAAACTATCAAAACAACGATTACAGATACCCGCCTGCCCAGTATCCCAATCAATCCCCGGGAGGACATTCGCGAGAAACTCAACAGGAGCAGCAAGCAACACAGCCGCCACCAGCCTACTCGTCCCCGCCTGTCGGCCATGCTCAACCTCAGGCCAACCTGTCCAGGTCACTGAGTACTCACCCATCGACCCCGTCCAGCAAGAAGCCTTTCTTCGTACAACCAGGTAAAGAGAAACACGAATACTCCACGCCGGCCCAGCAAGCTACACCTGCTCCGGAAGCTCCCACTCAACCAGTCACTCTGCAACGAGAACACAAAGAGTCTGGAGACGTCTCGCCCTCAGTCCAAGATCTCTCCTGGTCCTTGGAACGGGTGCTGAACTGGCTTGACGACAAAGGTTTCTCCAAAGCATGGCAGAGCGCCTTTCGTCATCTTAATCTTCATGGCACGCAGTTTCTCGACATTGGACGCTCATCCGGCAAAGCTCATATCTCAATCCTCCACAACACATTGTACCCGCAGATCGGTCGAGAATGCGCTGCCAGTGGGCTTGAGTACGACCAGACCGCTACCAGAGAAGAAGGAAAGCGTGCACGTCGCTTGATCCGTCAAATTGTCGAGACAGGTGGCGTCACTGCAAATGGCAGCAGTGCTCATGGCCTAACACGCCACCAGCGCAATCCTTCAAACAACCTCACAAGTGCTAGTACCGATGGCGGTGTCGAGGCCTCTCCGCAACTTGCTCGCCAAGAACTCACCACGACCTCCGCCAATTTTGCTGCCGGCAATGACGACGATGCAGGTATCTTGCAAGGTGATTGGGACAGTACGACTGGTCGAAGCACTTATTCTACAAACATCTTCAGACATATCGGCGATCCTACCAGGCGGGCTAGCCCTGTCAATGGCTCTAAAGCAGCGTCGTCATCACAAACCCGTTTCTTGAACCACAATCGCGGAAGTACATCTGAGAGCAATCTGCACAATCTGAACACTGCGGCGGCGAACGCTCAAGGACGCCATTTGAGTGCACTTGGGAGTGCAAACAGTGACAGCGGTTTTGACAAGTCATTGACCCGGAATAGTATGGAGCCTCCAGGGAGTGCCAAGGGACATGGTTTCTGGAACAACTTATTGCCAGGGCATAAGAAAAAGAACCATGAGGACTCCTCGCCCACCAGCCCTGTCGCTCATCGTGCTCCAGAGAAATCGAATAAGCGGTCTAGTGACACTTCTATCAATCGTCCTACCGCCCGAAAGTCTGAGTCAGAACCACTGCTAGTAAGACATGATAGCCAACCAGAACAGCGTTTTGTCTTTGCAACTCCAGATTGCTACAACTACCGATTGGTAGATATCTCGGGATGCGAAACTGCAGAAGCCATCAAGGAGGAGATATGCTACAATCTGGGCATTCATAGCACCGCGCACATAACTTTCCACATGACATCTCCTGGTCGCATGGAGCATGACGAGGCTTTGACCGATGCGCTGCTCATCAATGCTAGATCTCGCATCGCAGACTCTCTGGCTAGTCTCAAGCTCTTCGTTCGTAGTCCGGACACTGTGACCGCGCCAGTGTCTGCAGGGATGCCCAAATCACCATTCGGACCTGTTTCATTCACCAATAAATCCATCGACGAAGTCACGCTCAGAAGACTGAATGGCGAATCTACTGAGCTTGACACTATCCGTTCTGGCGAGTCGACTTTCATATCAGAAAAGCCAAGGGAGCCGGCTCTTAGCAAACCCCAATATGATCACAGTAGGGAGTCGACCAGTCTGCCCGAGCGTGAACGAGTAGCTATCGTCGAGCAAAAGGCAGAGGAGTACCGCAAGGAGATGGAGCGCAAGCAACAAGAGTATCTCAATGACCGTCTTCGGAAACTTGGTAAAGATCCAAATGCGCTCGCTCCTGGTATTAGAGGCGAACGAGGTATCATTGACTTTGATGCTCCGAGAAAGTCACCATACAACGATGATCGAAGGCCGGTTTCTGGGCTATTTGAGGCTGAGAGGAAGTCGGACACTGTACCTTTGCGCTCAGCTCCTAGAGCACCCCAAGAGCCGAGCAGCACACTACTCAAGGCGAACTCATTGAGTAAGAGGCAAAGCTCCGATGCACGAGCGAGCTGGCAGGATAGAAGAGAAGAGCAGTTCAAACGCGCACAGAACTCGACCATCCAGGAACGTGCGCAGCCGCAGGAGGCCAAGGCTAATGCTGGAGAGTCCCAACGAGCCATGGCCTCTGTATATCGCAATGGCCAGAATGGCTCTAGCAGAAGCAGCCCTGGTAATGGGTCGTCCCCTCGCAGTCCCATCACCATGTCCAAAGGAGGATTGCCCTTTCAGATCCCAGACTACGAGGGTCAAGACAACGCTGAATTTAACGACGCCATACAAGGCAAACCCGCACTTACCTTGCAAATGCCAAACAAATCAGGCAATTCGCGTAACGGTGACAGCAAGAAGGAAGACGATAGTGTTAGTCCAAGCACTGCTCACCCATCGCACGAGCTTCGTAGATGGCCAACGCGGAAGAGCTACGGGCCAAGCTTCGAGGTGCCGAAGGAAGAGGCTGTCTTCTCCAATGGTCCAGCTCTTGCTCCTGTAGAAGATGACTCTGATGACGACTCCGACGATGGACTCTTCGCGGTTCCTCTGAAGCAGCAAGAAGCTCCTATCAAGTCTGCAGCGTCAAGCAAGGCACCTACACAGAAGTCTCCAGCTACGGCAAAGACTCCCGTTGATCGTGACTTCAATCCGAACTCTGCGCTGACCGATCCGTGGGCGACGCCTACCGAAGACGATGACAATTTCAGGCGGCGCGATTCGTTCGCAAGTGATGTCTGGGCGCATCGTCCACCAGCTGAAGCACTTGCGGAACACCTTGACGAGTTCTTTCCGAACGTCGATCTGGACCAGCCTATGGTCGTGGGAGGAGAAGATGACACTAGCAGCGGTGACAATACCTCGTCGGGCGATTACAGCAGCTACTCTAGAGCTTCGACTTCTTGGGCTGATCTCAGCGGTCGAACAACACCAATGTCGAGCGTCGACGAGAACGAAACACTCGGCAGTGACGAATCGACTCTGAAGCACGGTGAGTCGCTCCATTCGGTGGCTCAGAGAAGTCTACGTAAGTCGGGCGCCCTTGGTCGTACCAAGAGTATTCGTGATGTGGTCAAGGGGAACTACTCGATATCCGGCAAGGCAGGATCTCACCTTTCGACAAGCTCGTCCATTGCATCCGAAAGGGCTCCGAGCGGCTACTTTGGAGGTGTGCTTCCCAGCAGATTAAACACTCTGAAAGGCGATGGTGGTATTGTCCGCCGTAAGAGCACCAAGATGTTCGGTGCAAGAATCGAGCAAATAAAACCTCAACGCGGTAGCAGGCTGCTCCAACTCGAGACCATTCCGCAAGACACACTGCCTGTGTCCAGCTCTCACTCCGATCCACTCCGCCAACCAACCTTCAAATGGATGCGCGGTCAATTGATCGGCAAAGGCACTTTTGGCCGTGTCTACCTGGGTATGAACACCACAACCGGAGAACTGATAGCCGTGAAACAAGTCGAAGTGAACCCCAAAGCACAGAACGTCGAACCCAGCAAGATCCGCGAAATGGTGAAAGCTCTGGACCAAGAAATCGACACCATGCAGCATCTGGACCACGTCAACATCGTGCAATATCTTGGTTGCGAGCGCAAAGAATTCAGCATCAGCATCTTCCTCGAGTACATCTCCGGTGGCAGCATCGGGTCATGTCTACGCAAACACGGCAAATTCGAAGAAAGCGTCGTCTCGTCGCTGACGCGCCAAACTCTGTCCGGCCTCGCCTACCTCCACCGCGAAGGCATCCTGCACCGCGACCTCAAAGCCGACAACATCCTCCTGGACCTCGACGGGACGTGCAAGATCTCCGACTTTGGCATCTCGAAGCGCAGCCGCAATCCGTACAACAACGACATCACCAACAGCATGCAGGGCAGCGTGTTCTGGATGGCGCCCGAGGTGATCCGCGCGCAGTCGCAGTCGTCGCAGCAGTCGTCGTCCGAGGCCGAGCAGGGCACGCAGGGCTACAGCGCCAAAGTCGACATCTGGTCGCTCGGCTGCGTCGTCCTGGAGATGTTCGCCGGCCACAGACCGTGGAGTAAAGAGGAGGCTATCGGTGCGATTTATAAACTCGGCAGTCTGAATCAGGCTCCGCCTATTCCTGAGGAGGTCAGCAGTGTCATCGGACCCGCGGCCGTCAGTTTTATGTATGATTGCTTTACCATGTGAGTTAACTAACCAGCCCCTTCTTCTGTCTCGGGATCTACCGAGAGCAGGAAATGTTATGAGAGTTTGTCGCTGACGATTGCCAGTGATCCGGCCGAACGACCGACGGCCGAGACGTTACTCAGGAGTCCGTTCTGCTTCTCTGATCCGCATTATAATTTCTTGGATACGGAACTATACGCCAAGATCAGGGGGGCTTTTTGATCGTTTGTTTTTTGTCATGAGGAGTCGGTCTCTTGAGGCCGAACGATACGGAAGGAAAGGTACAAGGGATGGTGGATTTGATTTGGAGTTGATTGTGTGGTTTTTCCCGTTGTTTTGACGATACCCTTGTTTTTTATGTTCAGCGTTTGGGGACGATGTGGTGGAGACATGGCTTCACGATACAATTTTACGGTAGAGATATACGACATCGCACGAGTCGGTGGTCAAGTTCAGCTTCTGGTGACCCGTAGTCGTTGCGTGTGCATCCGTCTTGCTATTCAGACGGGATATCTACAGACCACCGTGTCTCGTCTAACACTGCCCCTCCTGTCTTGTTGTTGGAATAGTTCAAGGTACGCCCATACTGGCGAGCTCGCCTTGCTCTTCTTTCCGTTCTGTTCCTAATACATAGCTTGCCTTCCACCTCATCTTGACGCTAGTGCCTTGGCCCCTGTGAACACCGTTCAGACGGATCTTTTGCGTAATGCCGTTTGCCTGGTTCGGTCCGAGGTTGCGACCCGACTGTGGCTCGAGCTTGAGCTGGAATCCCTACACCATTATTAGCACTGAGCCGTATCGAATACAGATAGGAAGGTTACCTTTGTGACGGCGAGCTGGAAGGTCAGATCCGAGATTTGTTGTGCGGTGTTGTTGGAGATCTTGGACTCGATCGACAACCACTCGTTGGCATCTGCTGGTCGCGAGACGTGGAAGACGGCACGGATGGCTGTGTTAGTGACGGTGATGTCGTGAGTTGGAGTTGGCAGAGATGACGAGAAGTTCCACTCGTCGCTTGCGCGTGGTTGTGCGCTGCCGTTGAGGTCACCAAGGAGAGATGCTGCGGTCGATGCCTGCGTTGGTGGTGGTTTGGTTGATTGCTGGTACTTGAAAGGACTTGCTGTTCGTGAGGTCGATGAGAGGGCTGCGAATGGGTCTGCCGCTTTTTGTTGCTGTGGTGGCTTCTGCTGACCTAGAAGGTTTGGCGCGGGTGCTGTTGATACAGCTGGCGCTGGTGACGACATCATGCCGAAAGGATCGTAGTTTGCTTTCGGGGGTTGCTGAGCCTGTGGCTGTGGCTGTGACATGGAAGATGAAGATTGCACCGCTGGAGGCGCTACAGTCTGAGATGATCCGGCCATGCTCGACATTGCAGACATGCCGTTCGAAGATCCCAGAGTGATGGCTCCCTGCTGACCATAAGTGCTGTCGCCGCCGAGTGACAGCCCCAAAAGGTCATCCTCGAGGTGGTTTCCTGTCGGCGCCTTCTGACCTGGTTGTGCTGCAGCAGAAGCCTGAGCAGGCTCTTCCTCGTCGTCCATTCCTCCGAAGTCAATGAGCGACAGTTCGTTGTTGTTTCCCTGCTTGACGCCCGCTCCGCTAATGCCGAGCGTACCCTGAGGAATCTTGGATGCGGCCTCGACATCACCCTTCTTGATCAGCTTGTACCTTTCCACCGTTCTGTGTATCGAATCGTTGATCTCGAGTAATTTCGCGACGGCTTCATGGTCATCGGATTCCTCCTCACACATTTTCTGGATCTTAGGATGTGCGCTAGCAAGCGCACCCGATAGTTCCTGGACGTGATCAGAACGTGTTCAAAACCTGACAACGCATGACCACTCACCTCCATCACATCGTCTTCCTTGATCTCGTCTCCTGGAGCATAACTCTGAAGCATCTCTTCCAGAATCTTTGCTTTCTGCTGTACTCGGCCCACCTCCTCTGCAGCCTTGGCTCGGTAATCGGTCTTGTTGCGCTGATCGTAGCCGGCCATGACCTTCATAAGCTTGTTGGCCTCCTGCAGGTCTTTTGGTGTGCCCCTTCTGATCAGCTCCTGCAGCTTGGCGGATTGATATGCGCGCTCTTCCTCCTCCATCTCGTCGGCCGATTTGAGGTTCTGCCTCTGGTCAGCCTGATTCATATGTTTGCGTGTATTTCTCTTACATCACCAGGATTGAGAACGGCAGCATCCTCTTTCTTAGTCTCCGGGAAGACATAGCCCTTGTAACTCAACAGTCTGTGCATGTCCCTGATGTAACCGAGATCCGCCTTGTACTTTGAGTGCATGCATAATGTCGTCCGCCATTCTTCAATCGCCTCGAGGATCTTACTCTGCACACGCGTTGCTCGAAAAGGAGGTCGCTCCGGAAATCGTCGGACCAGCTCGTTCAGAAACTCCTTTGTGCTGATTTGGAGATGAAAAGGGTAGCCGCAGTTCTTGACACAGATGTCCAGGAGCTATAGAGTAAGTCAGTCTTTGGTCAGCGTTGTCTGGTGCTGAAGACAATCGTACGTTGAGCGCGAGCAGGGAGACGTTGGGGTTGCGGTGATTGATATAGTTCACAATGGCTACTGCTGCCTCTCGGGGCCTGTTCCTGTTAGTACTGATCTTGCGCGAAGTACTTGGACGTCCTCACGCGTTGCCCTTCTTGGAGTTGATCAAGTCGGCGATCTCGAGGTTCAATGCCAGATTAGGCTCGAAGTTCTGAGGATCGCATGCGTTCACTGTGCGGGAGATTAGTCGGCCTCGATAGCCATATTCCTGGTCGTTGCCTCACAAATGTATCTCTGCAATGGAGTAGCAGGTGCCCCACCAGGGATACCGAAAGGATCCCTGGCGGCATAGCGAGCTGAAGCAGCCTCCACGGCGCCGGTGGCCTCTACGATAGAGGCAGGAAGTGTCGGATGGGTAGAGTGGAGTTACGCGAAATCTAGTCGAGTCGGGCAATGCGAGATCCAAACTCCAATTGCTGTACAAAAGTGTATCAATGAACGAAGATACGGTACAAGTTAGCGGGGTTGGTTCGTGGTTGTTGGCATCAGCAGCATGGATGGCACGACACTGATCTCCACACCAAGCGAAGGTTGCGTTCGCTCGGCATGCGCCGCGCTTGCGAACCGTTCACCAGAGTGACGTCTTCTGCCTCTGCTTCTAGAATAATTCCATCATCGAACAGAGTCCAAAAACTCCTCTGTTGCCTTACGCACCACATTTCTACATTATCTCTGACAAATTTCTGGTTAATTCACGCACTCACATATCACGCCCCCATACACACATCACAATGGTCCGCCACAAGAAAGACTTCAGCTCCAAAGGCAAGAAAGGCAGCAACAACCCACGCTCCTCACGCCCTCTCCCACCAGCTCGTGGCGATGAGAATGGCGAAGGCAATGTGCCCTCCGGACGCCCGTCTTTCAAAGCCGCATGCTGGGATCTAGGCCACTGCGACGCAAAACGATGCTCTGGTAAGCGCCTCATGCGCCTGGGCCTCATGCGCGAGATGCACGTCGGACAGAAACACGCCGGCGTAGTCGTCTCACCAAACGCGAAGACCATCGTCTCGCCCGCCGACCGACCACTACTGGAACAATACGGCGCCGCCGTCGTCGAAGCGAGTTGGAAACGAATCCAAGAAGTACCCTTCTCGCGCATCGGCGGACCCTGCCAGCGCCTGCTCCCCTACCTAATCGCCGCGAACCCAACAAACTACGGCAAACCCTGGCGCCTCAACTGCGTCGAAGCACTAGCAGCGTGTTTCTACATCTGCGGCCGCAGCGACTGGGCCGAGGAGATCCTCAGCACATTCTCCTATGGCCAAGCATTTCTCGACATCAACGAGGCAGTACTGAAGCGGTACGCAGCGTGCGAGGACGAGGCGGGAGTCAAGAAAGCAGAAGAAGCCTGGCTCGCGAAGATCGAGAAGGAATACGTCGACGACCGCGCACAGCGCGAGGAGGAGAAAGACGACGTCTGGGCCAGCGGCAACCACAACCGGACGAGGATGCTGGACGAGGACTCGGATGAAGAAGGCAGCGAAGCCGACAACGACGACGAGAATGACGACGCGCCGAACCTCGTAGGCAAGAAATCCGCTGCAGAAACAAACGATGATGAGGAGGAAGAAGAGGAAACAGACCCCTACGGCATGCCGCCCTCAGACTCCGAAGACGAAGAAGAAATGGCCGAACTACGCCGCCGCGTCCTCGCCGCCAAACCCTTCGCGAACCCCAGCGTCGCCGACAAGCGGAAAGCGCCCGAGCGCATCGCGCGCACCGAGCCACTGGCAAAAGAGGACAGCGACGCGGAGTCAGGGTCCGAGATCGAGGACGGCGAGGACGACGACGAGTTCGACAACATCATCAACGCGACGCCTGTGACTGATCGAGCCGGCATTGTCGCCAAGCAGAGGCAGAAGAAGCAGGATGCTGTTAGTGCTAGTTTCTCGAGGACGGTGATTGCTGCGCCGAGTAAGTGGCCTTCATAGATGGATCAGGGCATGAAATGAAGTGGTCTCGATGAGACTTGTGATTGAGTGCTAATATTGTGCTGCTGCCCTTGTATCGCTTCTCGCGGATCGTGGTTGGTTGCCCGAAAAATGTTTACATCAATGAATATGGCGATATGTGGCTTTGCTTTGCCATGAACAAGCTGGTCACGTGATCATCTCGAACAGCTCCTCATACTTGAACATACGAGACATCCTAGATCTTGTAAGGAGCATCCACATCAATAACCAAATCACAAAGTCACAAAAAAAGCATAGTATTATCAAAAGAGGTGATTTTCCACAATATGTACTAAAAGACTCTGCTCAATGCAAACCGCTCGACGGACCAGGTCAAGCTGCAGCAATATCTACGAGACAGAAGCCATCAAAAGGATGAATGCAATAATGCTCAAAAAACGACACGACATTTCCACCACCGATCCTATGATCCTCCCTCCATCAATCCTATTAGTGTGTAGGAGGATCCCGATTTCCCATCTGCCTTTCGGCAACGAGAATATCAATTCACCTTTTCCCAATGTTTTTGTTGTACAGTGATTCTTTCAAGATCGTAATAGAAGACTGTTGCTTTACTGTTGCTGTAATGCATCATTGACGCCGTGGGTGCATCCACCGTTTCCATTCTATATGCAATGTTTGTCGTTCATGATATCGTGGGTCGCTGTTTAATACGAAAACTCAACAAAGGCGCGACGGATGGCGGCGGCAGTGGTAGCTGCGGCTTGGCCGGCCTCGGCGGTACCCGTGGCCGAGTTAGTCGTGTCGTTGTTGTTGAGACCAGTTGGCTGGATGAGCTGGTCTGGAAGGTTCGGCAAGGTGGTGAGGAACTTGCTTGCGATGATTGGACCAACGATCAGGACAATGAAGAGAATGAACAGCGAGAAGAACATGATGGCGTAGCGGATAACGCGACGTCTTCTGAGCTTCGACTGCTTGAGGGAGTAGATTGGAGGACGGATTTGACGACTGGAGAGTTTGTTAGCTAATGGTCTTGAATACCGTTAGGAGTGAACGTACCTTGGACGAAGCCAGAAGAGCATGACCGAGTGAAACTTGTCAACGTATGGGATGAGGAGAGCTGGAATCATGAAGAAGAGCAACAGATGTCCCAAGCAGAAATCAGCGGCAAAGTAACCAAGCTCGGTAATCTTGCAGAGGAATTCACGACCTGGCTGAGACACACTGTGCCATCCCATAGAGTACCATTTACCGGTCCACCAAGCGATGTTGGAAGCGTCAGCGCGGAACTCACGAGTGAGAGCGAGAGCGATGATGAGCTTGTAGATGAAACGCTGGATGGCCACAACAGCAATCATACCCAGAAGAGTCTTGGAGAAGTCCCATCCTTCCAAGAAGAACATGATCTCAAAGACAATGATGAGCATGAGTACGGCGATACCGTGGGCAATGGCGGCGAGGACAGCACCAAACTTCTTGCAGCACATGCCGAGAAGTGGTCCCATACAACAGGCCATGGCGAAGAACATGATAGCGACACCAGCGTTGATACCGATTGGAGCAAAGGCCACAATGGCAACACGGATGAGAGCGTTGGTAGGCTGGAGCCTGGAGCTGTCGACGTTGGGGTTGTTCTCTGCGGTGACACCAGTCTGTGAGTTGATGTAGAGGTATGGGATCAAAGTGGCTGCAACGGAGAAAAGAGGACCGACGATCTCAGCAACAAAGATGGTACCGAAACGAGCACGTGGAGTGTCGCCAGACAACTTGGAAGATGGCTCGCCGAGCGCCTTTCTCTTGAAACCAGTAATACGAGTACGTGAGAGACGGGCGAAACCGATCCAAGAAGCCTGGTGAGCCTTGGTGTTTCCACGAGACAACCAGCGGAGGAACTCGCGGTAGTCGATGAAGAAGTCGTTCCACGAGAACTGGTGAGGGTTGAAGATGAACGGAGAGATGGTAAGGGCAAGGAGAGAGATCCAGAACCACAACAGCCAGTAACCCCAGACAGTCAGCGTACCAAAGAGCAGCATCATGATCATGCGGGCACCAAAGTAGATGGATGGACCGGCGAATCGAGAGTAGAGGACACCGAAAGGCATACGGGCGGTGGCGAAACCACGACCAGTACCAATGTAACGGGCACCTCCGTAAGACAAATCCTGACTAAGGGCGTTGGCGTAGATCTGGCAAACAAAGACTTCGAAGAATGGAGAGAGCGAAGAGAATTGCTTGGCAAGACGGGTTGCGGCGCGCCAGAAACCACGCTCGGTCAACTCTTGAACAACCAGTGGGACGAAGGAGATGAAGAAGACGATGAAGATGGAGACAATGCAGCGCTGCAGCCAGTCAAAGACCGGTACGAGGTCAGCACATCCAGTTGGCTTCAGTGGGTCGGTAATTGGAGAGTTCTTGTTGTAGAAGCAAACAATAGTCTCGTGGCGGAGAGAACCCATGTTGATCAAACAGAACATGAACATCTGGACAGACAACATGATGAAAGTGTTGTTGATGTGGAAACCAGGGTGAGCGTAGTAGAAGGACAAGAAGCGGTCGAGAGGAAGCTGGGTGCCGAGGTAGTAGTATTCACGAGAGAGCATCTGCTCACCCATACCGGTACCAATCTTGGTGGTGAAGTTGAGAATAGAGCCAAACCCAAGATCACGACCCTTACCACACTGGTAGTACTCGCAGTGCTTGATGCGACCACCACGGAGAAGGGCGTTCATACCAGCGTAGATATCCTCGTTCAAGTGCAGACCCTTTTGAGCCTTGGAGACACCACCACGAGTAGTCATGAAGATACCGTTGAGGAAATCGGGGTGACCATAATGGAGCTTACCACCGATCTGAGCGAGAGTACGAGCGAAGAGGGTACCGAATGTCTGTTCCTTTCCGGCAGCAACGTCACCGAGGATACCAATGTTCTCGGAGAAAATGTATTCACGAGCACCGAGAATGGCGACAGGGTCCCACTTGGTGTTTGGAAGGCCAGGCGTGTATGGTGAAACGTTGTCGCTTTTCATCTCTTCGAATTCGGCCAAGACGGAACGAATCTTGAGACACTCCTCGAGGTAGTTGTCCTGGTTCGCATCGATAAGCTGGATGTACTCTCCACGGTAGAAGATGATGGCGTGGTTCTGGTTGTCAGACTTTCCGTCACCAAGAATTGGGTTTCCAGAGAGAAGGACACGGAATTTAGGACGGCGGGTACCGTTCTCGAGAAGCTCAGAGTGACCGTCGATAAGCGAAGAGTAGATGCGTGGGTCCTCACCCTCGTTGAGTGGAGGCTCCTCGTCAAGGTAAGCGATCTGGAGGTCTGGGTAGGCACGGAGCAAGAACTCGGCGTTCTCACGCTCTTCCTTGGAGAATTTGGAGTAACGCTGCATAGAGACGACGATCTTGAACTTGCGGCGGGCCATGCGCTCGAGCTCTCTCTCAAGCTTGTCAGAGTTGCCGCCGAACATCTGGACGACTTCGGGGTTCTCGACACGGTAGAGGAGCTTGATAGCACGGCTGTAGTTCATGAAACCAGAGATGGTACGGTAGAGGGTCTGCGAGCGGAGAGAAGCCCAGATACGGGTACGGAGAGTGTACTCTGGAGCAGCCGACTTGAAACCGATGCAGTAGAATGGCAGGTCATCAATCTTGCTCTTGGCGGTCTCCTTCTCGGACTTTTCGTAGTCGCCGTTGAATTGGGAGGTCTCGTCTGCGAGAATCTTGGTGTCCTTGACGAAGCAGTCCCACTCAACAGGGTGAAGCTGCTTCAGGTACTCAAGCATAGTGACACGGGAGTATGGCTCGTCCTCACGAATGATCTCACGGAGAGACAGAAGAATCTTCTCGCTGTAGTGAGGAATCATGACAGTAAAGGTTGGCATGTTGTCAACTGGAACCGGCTCAGGAATTGGAGTAGACAAGGACTGGGCGAAGAAGGAGATACGACGCTCGGCCTCGGAGTTGTTTGGGAAGAACTCGGTCTTGAACGAGTGATCTTCCTGGGAGACGAAGAAGGTTGGGGCCCTGAGGGTGCGCTTGCCTTCCTGCTCTGAAGGAACCTGGTGGTAAAGCAGCTTCTGAACGTGGTCGATAGCAAGCAAGTGCTCGCGGTACATAGAGATGATGACGGCGTTCCAGATCTGAGAGATGAGGACCTTTGGCTTGTACTTGATCTCCATGTCGGTGGTGGCAAGGACCTTGGAGTAGATACGCTTGGGCAACCGGGAAAAGATATTTCTCCATGGAGTCCAGATCGACACACCAAGGTAGAAGGAGCGTGCGACGGAGAAGACGGTGTTCAAGATGATGTACCAGAGATAAGTATCCAAGAAGAAGAGACACAGATCGGTAAGGTACATCAGAATGAGAAGAACGATTGGCTGCTTGTAGCAAAGAGTGGTGCCGACAATGGCGTCACCAATGCAAGAGTTGATCTTCATGGTCGAGAGAATGCGGATAGGGTCACGGATGGAGAGAGTCAGGTAGAAGTAGGACTCGGACAACTTGGCACCGAAGACCATGATCCAAAGACCGTAGGACATCCACATGTCGTTTCCCTTCAGGCGTGGCCAGCTGGCAGTAAAGGTCTGACTGGCGACGTATTGACGCGACTTGCCGGTCAAGTAGCTGCCGAAAAGACCACCAATTGGCATGATGGAAAAGAAGAAGAAGGTAATAAGGGCGATGAGGAACTGGACAACACCCAGAATCTGAGCGACTGAGGTAGTCTGGGAGACACCAAAGATGTAGACGGCTGGAGCGATGTTGATGACGAAAACACCGAGCAGGAAGAAGAACTTCTTGGTCAAGTGCTGAGCGCCAGCCCATCTCCTTGGAACATAGGCCCACTCACAGATGGTAGCGAAGAGCATGATAAGGGCAACGACGGTACCACCGAGAGCGACAGCGGAAAAGTGAGCAGAGCTGTTTGGCTGGTTGTTGAGCTGCTGCTGGAAGTTGTGGGTGTATAGAGTGGGCGAGTTGAAAGCAGTGTAGAACCAGTAAGCACCGACGTGAATGACCCAGATGCGGTTGAAGTTAACAGCCATGTGCAACCATGAACGAGTCTCCTTGTAGGTCTTGAAGAAGACCTTCTTCCAGAAGACATCCTTCAGGCGCTCGAATCGCTCAGCTGGAGGCAGGTCTACAAGACGAGACTTGTCCTCGAAGATGATGCGCTCGATACCTTCTGGGTACCAGAAAAGCTGGTTGATGTCGTCGTAACCGATAATCTGATTGTGGTCCTTCTCTTTGCGGACGTACTTGCCGTCGTAGATCTCGTAACCTTGGTCTCTGCAGTATTGGTAGAGAGGAGTGATGACGTTGGAGAGGAAGGTAAATTCCTCGACCGGCTCGACCTTGTTCTGGCAGGCTGGGGAGTTCAGGTAGTCGTCTGCGCACTTGAAGATGAAGCAAAGACATTCTGGCATGAAACGGACCTGGTTGGCCTCACCCCAGACAAGGAGGTAGAGAGCAATCTGGCGGATGCGGTCGTGCTGAGACATCTTGTTCATGCGGGACTTCCAGCGGTACTCAGCGGCTTCAAGACTGTTATCGCCCTCCATGGCACCGAGAGTTACCTCCTCGTTGGTTGGGTCAGACTCGGCGGCCTTTTTGGCGGCCTTGCGAGCCTTTCGAGTCCTTTTGTTTGCCTTGCCAAGCTTCATGTTGGCGAAACCGACAGCATCGTCGAGATCGAGGTGAGCGGCAAAGTACCAGCGTTTGTAGTTGGCGTTCTCGCCTCCAATGTAGTCTGCGTGAAGGGAGAGAAGTGCCTGGTTTGGAGACATGCGAGAAGCACGGGAGTCGAGAAGAGTCATCAAGTGGTCGAAAACGTTTCTCATGCTGTCGCGCTGAAAACCAAACTTGGCAGTCAGGTCAAGGAAAATGTCCTCAATCTCCTCCTTGGACAGAGGAATCTGAGCGTCAGAAGTCCAGGCTGGGTATGGCTCGCGAGAGCGCTGACCTGCAGGGAGAGCATTGGTGTAGTCCATGCCGTAGACTGGAGTAGAGGCGCCAGACGAGCGGTTGCCACCGTAGGAGATTTGTGACGAAGGTGGGCGGTAGCCACGACCTTGACCGCCCTCGTTGTAGCTGTTATAACGCTCGTCACCACGACCGTAGTAGTCCATCTCAGCAGCGCGAGCCATGTCGGATCTCATGGTGAAATCGCTGAAGGTCTCAGAGTCATCCTCTGAATTACCTCTGTGCTGCGGGTTTTGACCACGAGGGTGTTGCTGTTGTCCTGCAACTGGAGCACCCTGGTCGTAGTATTGGTTGTCATAGTACTCGTCTTGGTAGCCCTGGTGGCCAGCATCGTAGTACCCCTCCTGGCCGTGCTGGTAAGGAGCCTGCTCACCGGCATTGTAGTAGCCATCGTCGTAATAGCCCTCACCACCGTGTTGTGGCTGTTGCGGCTGCTGGGCGTAGCCTTGGTTGTGGTCATAATAGGCTTGGTCGTCTTGGTAATAGCCATCACCTTGTTGACCGTAGCCATCGTCGTAATGGCCCTGGCCTTGGTGCGCCATGATTGCAAGTGATTAGAGAATTACTGCGAGGAAACAGTCAGATTTTGTTGGCGGATGCATGATCGGAGGGGAAGGCAGGAGAAGCGTGTTTTTCAACGGTCGCGGGTAAAGGAGTGAAACATCCGTCACGTCAAGCGGCACTCACCTCAAATGTACAGCATTCGCTTGGGGTCGCTGTGGTCTCAGAAGGATGGATGATGTTTTTGCAGTCGTTCGTCGAAGATGGTCAGTCTCGTCGAAGAGTGAGGTCTGTGTGTGTTGATGGAGCGAAGGTAAGTGGAATTAGGGGGAGCTGGATGCGGCTTTGGTCAAAAGGTCAAAATGGGGTGACCGTTGACAACGAAAAGTCGAAGAAGGCGCGTCCGAACGAACGAATGTGTACAGGCGGCTGCCGATGTTGTTGTGGTACGGTGTTGACGCCGTACAGAAGCTTCACAATAAAGTCGCCGCTGCTCTGATGTCTACACCCTGTCAGAGATGCAGAAGGAAGGCTTTTGGGTACTGCTTGCACTGCAGGTTTGTTGTCGGGGAGAACGCGCGGCCGAGGAAAAGTGGGTGCGACTGCGTTGTGATTGGCGGCTTTGCAGAGCTGGTCCGACGCGCTGCAGAGTCGTCAAGTCGAGATAGGAAGATCTGTATTTGTTCTATCACCACGCCGGGAACGAGTGAGATAGAGAACAGAACCAGAGGTCGTGTGAGGTGTCGAAGAGAAGTAGCTCACGAGAAGGGAGAAGGAGGTACATACAGTAGAGCAGCGTCAGTGGCAGGCAGCTGGTGAAACTAAACTAAAAAGTGCAGCGGTGCTGGGGCATGAATTGCTCAATGCTTCGCCGTGTTCGCCCATGCACAACAAGGCACGCCCAGCAGGATCGCTGGTACGGATCAACAGTCTCTTACACACGCGGTCTAATTGGTCAATGGGGGCGACGGACACACGGGAGATGGCGATTACAGAGCCTCTGGAGTTGTTAGCGTTTTTCGGAGCATACAGCATTCAGTAGTGATAGACGAAACATGCCGAATCCCAAGGCCAACGCTACCGGTCAACGACGGGGGAGGCGAAGCTGGCGCGCTTCACGACCAGTTACAGCGCGACATCGCAGTAGTGGACGGACAGCGGTGGACTGCCAATGCCAACAAATGGGTCAAAGGGGGCAAGGACGTTGATTTCTCCTAGTCTGGCTGCACGGGCGTTTCATGATTTGCATCTATGCACCGAAATCTAAAAACCCTATGGCTGCATGTCAGACCAATCTGCGTGCTGCGACACGGCAAAAAGCAGGACTCGAGTGCTTTGTAGCTTTGTCTTGGTGATGACTTGACTTGAGCCGGTTTCTCACCAGATCAGACAGCGGCTCAGCGTTCGACACAGCCTTTGCGCGACCAACCGTAGCGGCCAACTTTGGTAAGGGGTGAGGTGACACTAGAATCAGGACGGCCTAGCACCGGGCCACGTCGACGTAAATTCGGGTTTAATTTATGATTCTTGTTCTATTCTGACCATTTGACAGGCAGGCATAACGATGACTTTCTGACGACTGCTGATTATACCGTATGCGCAGATACATCTGTCCTCTGTCGACGAGAGTTCACCGTGGTCATGAGCATATCGTCTGATGGTCCTTGTCGTCTGCACCATCTTGGTCAAATGCTGTCATCTACTCTATATGTACCTCTCTGTACCGCTCAAGGAAGAGTGCAAATCAAAGGGCAATATCAAGACCCTGCCACAGATCCATAGTCGAGTGGCTGTGAAGTCGCTAAATGTTGATCATTTCGTGTAGCGAGACAGATCCGATATCTAGTGCAAGGCAATCTTCCACGTCAATCTTCGCTACCGAACTATTTTCCGAATCATCTCAACACTGATGAGCTGACACGAAATCGGCGATGGCTGCTTGTGGAGAGACAGCCAACCAATATTACGATTGGTGTCTTGATAATAATGCATGGGACTTTCCGGGGCTTCGCTGCCAACCATTTCAAGTCGGCAAGACCTCGTTACCTTACTGTACACTGTCTGGCAGCACATCGCTGGCTGACAGCGGGCTTGGACTCTGAATGAGCTTGCTTCATGCAAACATACTAGCGACCCATACACTGTCCATGCAATGCATCTCGTCTGCCATGCCAATTCCCGCATTTACCGTGACATGATTGCGGTGGCGCATGAAGTACCAGCCAACCCTATTTTCTGTCTTGATACCCCAACCCGCGTGAGCCGAACGTGATTGACATGGTCGAACCAGGATGTTTACTATAAGGTTACTTGCGATAACGACATCACAGTCTGTGAGCCGGATATCAATACGAGAGGCAAATCGCCCCTTGCATGGCCACCTCACAGCATAGAGATCCCCATCTGGAGGCAGACTCGACGACGCGACTACGAGGAAGTGACTTTCCTTACAAACGACTTCTGTCGCGCAATCGTCTGGCGGTTCGGCTTCTAGCAACTCGTGGCCAATGGTCAGACGGTGCCTGACTGGAAGCGCGTAACGAGCACCCACAAATATCATGGTTGTTGGCTCGTGATGTCTTGCATTGTGCGAAAGACAACGAAGTATTCGTATCATTGTATGGAGGGGGTCGAAGTTGTCACGATGTGGCAGAGACGAGAAGTTGTTCCATTGATTCACTCGATGTCGTCGCTTGTCCGACATCAGCAGTGCATACAGACATGACCTACTGCATTACCTGCTTGCGCTGAGCCGATAGACGACGGGCACGCAAGCCTCTATCAGTCGAACATAATCTGCAAATTTTGTCCGTCGTCACATCAAAACCCTGTTGTGCTTCCAAGCTGTCTTCCAAGCTGTTTCTGGGTATCTCGCTTCGTTACATCCGAGAGGGCAGAGAGAGCCGTTGAGTTGCACAAAAGCTTGACTTCCTTAGCGCTTCTTTGTGCTTCGTTCCGGGACAGATTATGCATGACGATCATCGAAATTCGTATTCTTGAGGCCCAGAGCAGTCTCGAAGGCCAACTCCTGCTTGACTCTGCTCTTGCGCACGTCTGAGAGACGTAAAGTTCTTCCACAGCGATGAGGATCTAGCCAAGATGCGACTAGAAACACGCTCATCAGAGGACACAGCAGTGCAGCCCCAACATGCGACATCTCGCGACGGAGTCGAACATATTTACGTAGCTGCCACAACAGGAATTAATGGTCAAGGCACAAAGGAAAGAGCCTTCCACCTAGCAAATATGCCTCGCATCCTGACTAAAATCGTCCATATGTTGAATTATGCTAAGCAGAGTATGGTCAATAATAATGAAATAATTATGTCTCCCCGGTCAAGCCGCCATAATGTTGTGTACTTCGAGATGCGCCGGCCGTTGATTAGGGGAGAAAGATGAACGAGGGGGTCAACAACAGCAGATCAATGATGATGCGGCGCCCCTGTGGTCTCCGCAGCTTGCGCGTTCACGGCTCGTTCCCTATGCACACTCCCGGTTATCTTGCATATTTTGCCCTGGGAAACCATGAGCTTGACACCCACTCGTGTTGCAAACGTTTGACCGAGAGCCGCGCAGTCCCATGGTCCAAGAACCACGGCACGGTTTTCCAGCATAGCCCCCTTGGTCGGCGAGCTCTTTGGGTGAGAAGGACCACAAGGCCAGCGACCAAAACAGTAGCGTGGCTCTCCGGGCCAAGAACTCGCGTGAAAGAGGAAAGGATCATCGCTGCCTCGCCGCCCTCCTTCCACACGCCGCTCATCACCATCTCCGCCAAATAACACGCAGTTTCGTACCTGTAACCCAGTCCCTGAACTGCTTCTTCATCCTTCTAGTCGGAACAACTTCTCTTCCTTCTTTCCTCATTCCACCTCTGTGCTTCCACGGCAACTCCTACTTTGTCGTCGTCTGCGTTCGTTACACCTAGTCTTTCGACGTTCACTTCTCAAAAGGTTGCACGCTCAATAATTTAGCGCGCCCTTTCATCATCTACAGCAGCTCTATTCGAACAGTAATCTTGGATATCCTCGTAATCAACTAAATATTCGTCTCACAATGAAGGGCTTCACCTTCGCGTCCTCGGCCATTGCTGCCGCCAGCATCATCTCTGGTGCATTTGCGCAGAACACCAACCCTGTCGACCCAATTGTCATCAAGGGATCAAAGTTTTTCTACAAGACAAACGGCACTCAATTGTACGTCTCATTTGTAACAGTTCTTCGGACACGCGACTGACAATCTTCGCAGCTTCATGAAGGGTGTTGCTTATCAACAAGACTACTCTGGTAATGGTACCTCCACCAGTGGTGCTAACGAAACCACCAACTACGTCGACCCGCTTGCAGACGTCGCCTCCTGCCAGCGCGATGTCCCAATCATGAAGCAGCTCGGTACCAATGTCATTCGCACATACGCCATTGACCCAACTGCCGACCACTCCAAATGCATGCAGCTTTTGAACGACAACGGCATCTATGTCATCTCTGATCTTTCTGCTCCAAGTCTTGCTATCAACCGCGCTGACCCTCAATGGAACGACGAGCTCTACGAGCGTTACACAGCCGTAGTCGACGCACTCGCTCCTTACTCCAACGTCTTGGGCTTCTTTGCTGGCAACGAAGTCTCAAACGCTCCAAACAACACCGACGCAAGTGCTTTCGTCAAGGCTGCCGTCCGCGACACCAAGGCATACATCAAGAGCAAGAACTACAGAACCATTGGTGTCGGATATGCTACCAACGACGATGCTTCCATCCGTGTCAACATGGCCGACTACTTCAACTGCGGTACCAACCAGGCTAACGCTGTTGACTTCTGGGGTTACAACATTTACTCGTGGTGTGGCGACTCCAGCTACCAGGCATCCGGTTATGCCGACCGTACCCAGGAGTTCCAAAACTACTCTGTTCCAGTCTTCTTCGCAGAGTACGGTTGCAACACTCCTTCTCCTCGTCAGTTCACCGAGGTCCAGGCTCTTTACGGCAGCCAGATGACCCCAGTCTGGTCTGGAGGTATCGTTTACATGTATTTCCAGGAGGCCAACGATTATGGTCTCGTTTCTGTCAGCGGCAACACTGTCAGCAAGCTTCAGGACTTCTCCAACCTTCAGAGCCAGTTGGCCATGGCCACTCCAAGCGGTGTCAACTCGGCTTCATACACTCCAAGCAACTCGCCGGCTGCTTGCCCAGCCACCGGCACCTCCTGGGCCGCTGCTGCCACTCCTCTCCCACCAACTCCAAACCAGAACCTCTGCAGTTGCATGTACAACTCTCTTCAGTGCGTTGTTGCTGGAAGTGTTGACGAATCCAACTACGGCGATCTTTTCGGAACCGTTTGCGGTTACAGCGGTCAAGTTGGCAAGGACGTATGCGCTGGTATTGAGGCTTACGGCAACAACGCCACTTACGGCGCTTACAGCATGTGCAACTCCACTGAGCAGCTCGCTTTCGTTTTGAACTACTACTACCAGCTCGAGAAGGGCAGCAACCCAAGCGCCTGCAGCTTCGGCGGCTCTGCCACTACCAAGGCTGCCACCGCTGCCGCTGGCACTTGCTCCGCACTTCTCAACCAGGCTGGCTCCGCTGGAACCGGTCAGGTCACCAGCCAGCCAACTGGTACTGGTGCTGCCGGTGGTGGATCTGGCTCTGGAGGCTCCGCCTCTGGAAGCGCATCCAAGTCTACTGGTGCTGCATCTGGCCTCTTTGTTCACCACGCCGAGGTCGGTTACCTCAGTGTTGCATTCTACGCTGGTGCCGCTGTCCTTTCTGGTGCGGCCATGATTCTCTTGTAGATTAGACAAGTTCTGGTTTCGTTAATGGGCAACAAAGTTGCGGTCAATTCTCCTTTCGCATTGCTGTGCACAACCATCCGTTGCACGTACATGGCGGTGGCTTGATAGATATATTTATTTTGAAGCGTTACAAGCTATACCATTGTTGAACAAAAAAGTTTCTCCCTGCGTTGGCTCGATCTTTGTCGTCGTAATTCGTTCGATGTAAGATGCCATAGGTGTCACGTGACCCAAGATTTGCACGCGCCTGCTTCCAGCGTGATCGACTCGCGTTCGTCTCGCAGCGTCACTTCTCATATCTACATGTACATGCACAATACCATTGATTTACACATCGTCCAACTTACCTTACATCCGCTCGAGCCGGGATTGACTCTTCTTTATGAGCGATTGGCAAACAAAATCGGCCTTGGCCGATGTTGCTGTTCCAATAACCCACAATGGCACATTCCAAGCCAGCATTCCTGAACCTCAAATCGACCATACAGGTAAACACGCGTTTCCACCACATCCACCGTGTTCCATGTTTTCATTCCAGTCGTCCCCAGTTGTAATTTGGCGCCTGGCTAGACCAATAACTTGCATCCTCTGTGCGCTTCTTTAAGGTATTCTTCTTTCAGTCGCTCTTTTGACACAGTTTGTGACAGTCTTTCCTTTCAATCACAACCTACATGACCAGAGTCGAACTCTGATCGAGCTTTGTCGAAAGGTAATCATCTTGCATCGGCATCATGGTTCGGTGGGACGCAGCTCTCTTGCTTTCGGGCTTGAGCCTCGCTTCTGCCCAAACCTATACAATCACTGAGACAGTAGACGCTTGTCCAGCTTCGTACAGCAATGCCCCTTCAACTGTTACAGTCCAGTCATCTGTCACCGTCACGCCAACTCCTTTGACAGACGCGAACCTCAATGCAGGCACCCCTTTCGTCATCCAGGTCGCGCAATACTCAACTCCAGGTGCTCTGAGCACTCGCGCGGCGCCTGTTTACAGCTGGTTGACCGCGAACGGAAGTTTGACTAACACCAACTCGTCCGCTGCCCAATACCATATTACTGGTGGACGTTTGTTCACTAGCAGTGGACTCTGTGTATCTGCCAACACTTCCACTGCTCAGACCATACTTGCAGCTTCTCCTGCATGCGGGCCATTCTCTGGAAACTTCACCTTCGAGAATGACATGCTCAACTGGACCAACTCTGCCTTTTTCGACGGTGCTGCACAGTTCTTTGGAGAGTATAATGCGACTAGCAATGCTACGCAGGTCATGGCAATGCTTAACGGTCTTTTGAGTGGTCAGCAGCTAGCGAACCGCCTTGTCCTTTATGGCAGAGCAGCAGTCGCATCCACATCCGCATCCGCATCTTCCACCGTCGGCCAGGCCAGCTCTCTCTCATCCTACGTCCAGCCTTCGGCTTCGGCCTCGCTCGTCTCTACGCCAAACGGAGTCTGCGGTGGCGCCTCTGGTTACACGTGCGCCGGAGCTTCGTTCGGAACCTGTTGCAGCGCATACGGTTTCTGCGGAAGCTCTGCTGACTACTGCGGGACTGGCTGCCAGACTGGCTTTGGCGCCTGCGGTGTTTCAAGCCAATCTGTCTCGTCTTCGTCGACGGGTGCAATGTCTGCTCCGGTGGCAATGTCTTCTATGCCGGTTTATGCAAACACCTCTGCGCGTGCATCGATGAGCACTCATCTCGGCCCTGGTCCAGCGTACCCTGACAGCAGCTCCATGTCTTCGTCTGCCATGTCTTCTCTAGATCTTCCGGCTTATACTTCGCAAGCAAGCTCTTCCATGACCACATCTTCTGTCTCTCTGGAACATTACAGTCCAGCCGGAAGCTCTAGCACGACCATGAGGAGCGTCAGCTCGAGCACTTCTTCTACATCATCTACTACTACCACTACTTCTCTGCCAGGAGGCGGCTACTTCTCGGCTCCAGCCGGCACCTCAACACCGACAACCTCGACCACGCCAAGTGCTGTTCATACCAGCTCAAGCAGCACATCTTCCGCCATGAGCTCATCCCTACCCGACGCGTACACCACCACCAGCACCACTGCCTCTTCTAGCCTATCTGCTGCATCCACGTCACCATCAGGATACACCACCACCAGCCAGACAACTACGAGTTCGACAACTACGAGTTCGACAACTACGAGTTCGACAACTACGAGTTCCACAACGACGACTTTCTCAACCACAACGAGCTCGGCCTTGTCGGCCTACACGCCGACTTCTAGTTACGTATCGACGCCAGCAACGTGTCCCGCCGACAACAACACCGTGGTTCAGGACAGCAACGGAGTTCAGTACGCGGTTCAGTGTGCCGGTGACACACTCCCACAATCGTACACCTCCAGAGTTGCCGCGAACACCTGGAACGACTGTTTCCCAGCGTGCGACGGAGATTGCGACTGTATGTCCTTCACTTACGTCGGCAACCCAGATGGTACTGAGGGAGGAACTTGCTACTTCAAGACAATGGCATCTCCATTCATATCCAATGCTATTAACTACATAGCTGGCAACCGCTTGACACCGCGTCCTACTCCAGCGTCTGCTTGTACAAGCGCGGTCTCGTCCACTTCCATGGTAGCACCATCGTCGTCAACTTCCTCTTCAACAGTAGCAACATCGTCGTCAACCTCATCTTCCACGGTAGCACCATCCAGCAGCCCTGCAGCCGTGGCGTCGAGCACTACATCTCTACCTCCAACTACGGTGACTGGTTACGGTGCTGGATACACTCCAACGCCAACCATTTGTGACAATTTCGGCAGCGACCCCCCGGGAACCGACGAGGACGACTCTTATTGCGAGATCGACTTGCCCTTCAACATCTCTATGTACAACGGTCGGGGAAATACGAATCAAACTTTCGTCACCACAAACGGCGTACGTATTCACTAAACATGTGCTACATAAAACATGCTAACCACTCCCCACAGTTCTTAACCCTGTATGCCGGCTCCGACGCGTATTCGTCAGATGGACTTCCTGATAACGACCAACTCGGAAATTATGCAATCGTTCCTTTCTGGGAAGATCTGTACTATTATGCCAGCCAGAACGACGGTGAAGGTATCTTCTACCAGATCAACGAAGCTCAAACGACAGTCAACTACACCTTTATTTTGTCGGCTTCGGGCAGTAACTACCAGCTGTGGGAGTTCGGTGTTTTCTACGACAGCACTGTTCCGGGTGTGTTCACCTATGTCTATCAACAAATTCCTGACTCAGGCGCGTCGGCGACTGTCGGTGTACAAGGGATAGACGCCTCCAACAACGCTGTCGGCACAACGTACTCGAATTCGCAGACTGACATCACGGCTGGTCTTACAGTAGTATGCGACTCGAACACAGGTATCTGTAGCGGCAGCAACGGACAGACTGCAACCCAGGGGTCCGATGTGCCACTCGGCTAGTAACGATGAAGAAGAAGAAGGAGGGTGTAGACATTGCGGATGGGAGTTTGACCAGGGTAATGGTCCGAGTTTGTATTGGGTGCTTTCAGTTTTATTGTCGTGTAGCATGCATCTATTCGCATTTGGCGTCGGGCATGATCTGAGGGTTTATGGTAGTACTTGTAAGCGGGCACTGATGACTTGGCCGTCTCTGGCATTTCGGAGATGACGGTGTCGTGTGACGTGCTTGTCAGAAGGTTATCGACTTCTATAGGGCTCTTAATAAACACTTCAGATGAATGTTTGCGTGACCTCGATTCGGGAAGGTCTTTTGACAATGAACTTCAATACTGTCACTAATAATTGTGGTGCAGATTCAACGTGCCAGTGTGAACATGGAAGCGCCAGCAATGGAAGGAAGCCTTGAAGTCGATTCCGAAGTCTCAGAATGGAATGGACGCGGTCGCACGACGTCATCGCAAGCGAATTGAACATGAAGTGGAGCAGAAACTCTACACAGCCGACACCACTGTGATACCCAATACTATTGACGACGATGCAGTGGCAGCCTTGCATCGGTCTGGAAAACAAGCACTGAACAGCCGACTCTTCGTATCTTATCTCCACGGCGATTGACTGCTCGTCGACGACACAATACACGCCTGAACAGCAACGGAGGGCATGTCACCCCTCTCCCCTCTCTGCCAACCATGATGCGCTCAAAGCCGGCAACGTCGATGCAAAAAACGTACGACGACTGTTACCTGATTTGCTCTACTGCTGTGTACTTTGAAAGCCAGGTACGCACAAACTGCTTCATATGAATTGTCTGGGTCGCGCTTACCTGCTTACCTAGAGCAATGAGACGGAAGCCCTCCGCTCCTGGCGCGAAGCACTCGATCAGATATACTACCATAATGCGTATAGAATACCTTCTGGATGGAGACCACGAAATGAGACGGAGAGAGCTCTGCACGACTCACTGAAGCAGATGGAATTACAATGCAAGGAGCGCGTGGATTTACTGGAAGCATTGAGAGAAAGTCGGGCTGAAAGAAAGGCCGCCGAGGCAAGCGGGTCAAACTTGGATCTTGCGGCACAGGGAAAGGCTTCGACAATGTCTCTACCACTTCCGGATCAGAATGGCCAGCAGAGTCCAGGATGGCTTGGTGAGGGTACGCTGCAGCCCGCTGACTATCACTCAATCGCGAGGCCAGCGCAGTCAGGTCCTACACGCACGCTACCAAAGAGGCCGTCGTATATTTCGAAGAAGAGCTCGAGTAATGATGTTGGAAGGCACGTGGCCTCTCCGCCTACAAACACTGCCCATCTATCGCCAGCTCCTCCACCACCTACGATGAGTTCGCAAGGACCAACTCCAGGCAGAACCACAACCCGTACCCCTAGTCCGGAGAAGCGAGGAGGCATGTTGAAGACTCTAAGACCTGGTGGTGGAAAGGAGAGGAACGGTTTCTCGCAGATGCAAAGGACTATGCGGCCCGCAAAACCAGCCGCGGGCAAGGCTGCGACGCTTGCGTGGGGACCTCCAGTGCCTCAGAGGCCTAGTATTGGCAGTGCTGAGCAGGCTACTGGTGACAGCAACGGCGCATCGCCAAGTAACCTGACTTGGGACTTTCACACGCGATCTTTGGTTGAGAGACCACCATCGCACGATGCTCCACCCTTGGACCGCAGACCTAGCGATATACCGTCTTATTCAGACCCAGAAACACACTCTTCTACACGACATCAGGCAAACGATCAGCCTCCTCCGTACCCGGACCAGTATTACAGAAGTCCTCCTCTTCCTCAACGGCCATTCGGATCTGACGGTGCGCAAGGTGGGCTGCAGCGAGACAATGTGGATACTGATCATGGACTTGCGAGTCCTGAGCCAGCCCCATATCAGCGCCCGATGCTCCCTCGCAAACCGGTTGCGCCTCCCTCGCCAAAGTCAGAACTTCCACCGCGACCCCCGGTTACTTTACCGAGCTATCGACACGAGTACCCCACGCCAGCGCCTTCCAAGTACAAGAACCCGCCAAACGCGGCTCCTCCTCGACAATACGATTCACGTTCTCGATCTGATCAGACTGCACGATCTACGAGGACTTCTCCGCCGCTTTCGAAACCGGCAAGGGTTGGTCCCCCGCCGGCTGTTCCGCGCAAAGCCGCGGGTATCGTTGCAGCGATAGCTCAAAGGCGCGAATTGGATGATAATATGCCCTCGCAGGGCGACGACACGAGTAGTGGTCCTGACGGCAACCCGCGACGCCGCGTGGTTCGTAGAGTCAAGCCTACAGCAGTTGCGGAGCCGGTAACAGCAAAGGGTCTACCAACGCCTGTAGCAATCGGCGCCGATGAACCAGGACCAGACTCGAACAACACTTCCACCGATGACGCCTGGAAGAAGCGCGTCGAGCACCTCCTCAAGAACCTCCCACCCGGCGTCGACGAAGCAGCCGCCAAGCAAATCTTCAACGAGATCGTCATCCAAGGTGATGAAGTGCACTGGGACGACGTATCAGGCCTCGAAATCGCCAAATCCGCCCTTAAGGAAACAGTAGTCTACCCCTTCCTGCGGCCGGATCTCTTCATGGGCCTCCGGGAACCCGCCCGGGGCATGCTCCTTTTCGGTCCTCCGGGAACCGGCAAGACAATGCTAGCCCGCGCCGTTGCGACCGAAAGCCGCAGCACTTTCTTCGCCATCAGCGCCAGTAGCTTGACGTCGAAATACCTCGGCGAGAGCGAGAAGCTGGTGCGCGCCCTGTTCCAGATCGCCAAGCTGCTCGCGCCGTCGATCATCTTCGTCGACGAGATCGATTCGCTCCTCTCTGCTCGCGGCGGCGGTAGCGAGCACGAGGCTACCCGGCGTATCAAGACCGAGTTCCTCATCCAGTGGTCGGACCTTGCGAAGGCGGCTGCGGGGCGAGACCTCAGTGAGAAGGACAAGGACAAGGGCGACGCGACGAGAGTGCTTGTCCTTGCGGCTACGAATTTGCCATGGGCTATTGATGAGGCTGCGAGGCGCCGGTTCGTGAGGAGGCAGTATATCCCGCTCCCCGAGGATCATGTGAGGAGGTTGCAGCTTGCCACGTTACTTGGGCATCAGAAACACGGTCTCAGTGAGCGGGATCTGAAGAAGTTGGTTGATATGACCGATGGTGCGCACTCCCCTTCCTACAGTTCTCTCGGATGTCATTGCAAATACTGACGCTATTATATCACAGGTTACTCTGGTTCGGACATCACAGCCTTGGCGAAGGACGCAGCGATGGGACCCCTCCGGTCCCTCGGTGAACGACTCCTCGACATGTCACCCGACGAGATCCGACCGATTGAGTTCGCCGATTTCCAGCGCAGTCTTGTCAACATCCGTCCTTCGGTCTCGAAGTCGGGTCTGAAGGAGTATGAGGACTGGGCGAGGGAGTTTGGTGAGAGAGGAGGCTAGATATCGACATACGTAAAGGGGCGAATTGGATGACGGAGGGATTATGTTAGTCTTCGGTCTTGGTATCTGGCTTGGTGGGAAGGTGGTATGCTGGGTATATCCATTCATAGGGGTTGTTACATCTGGGTTTGGTGTTGAAATATAGGTTGATGACCGTATGATTGTTCGTCTTTCCATCCATGTGCGCATGTGGTTTGAGTTGATCGTGAAGTCACATCTGCATACTTGCCTATCATCCGGTTCTTATGCATGTCGTTAATGACTCCATACGGTCGATATTGCTGCTCGTCTCCCGTTCTTGCTTCGTGGTGCGAAGCCAATCCGGCCATCAAAAATGCCAATTAGTCACGCACAACACTCCCAACGTAGTTGAAACTTCCTGATATGCGTCTCCTCGGATCAAGCTATGCGGTGATATCAATCCCATATGACATATATGGACGTCGATGGATTTCGATAATCTTGCTCCTTTCATGCCGAAGATGGATACAATCCGTGGCAGTTTCACGAAGCTTTCATGCCAAAGTAATTATGACACTGCGAAAACACTGCTCTCCGGTCACAGCGCGTTGTATCACTCATATTCACCAAGAGTAATTAGCTAAAGAGAGAGATTACATGGCTATCGAATCAAATTTGCATAGATATATGACTGTGGTGCGCACGAGACGCAGAATAGCGCGCCGTCGACGCAGCATTTCCCACGGCTCTACGCGAGGCCGTGAATAGACGGCTACGATCACGTATGTATACGTATCCGTTGCGCAAGAGTCACAGCGGCGAAAAAAGTGCAAGTAATTGCATCGTTGTCAATACCACATAACCAAGTGGCAGTCTATAATATCTAATACCGGCCTACCAGCTGGGAACTCTCGACCGAGTCTCACGTCTGAGATGCGCACCGTCCCAGGTCCAGACCGAGCGAACGACAGGCTCGCCCAGCGCAGGACGAGGAACATCCCAATCAGCAGGGGTGACGGTCTCATCGACATCGACAAGCGACTTCCGATCCAATTCCGACTCCAGCTCGCCGCCCACCGGATCCAAGTCATTAGACGCCAAGTAGGACCACTAACCCAAACCACCGCGTCCAGACTTGATCCTCGCCGCGACGGGCTCGAGGAGTCGTCCCTCGACGTTCTCCTGATTACCGAGCGCCATGCCCTTGCTCCAGCCCATCTTCTCCATGAGCCGCCGACCGAAGTTGTTCTCCGCGATCTCGGGCGCCGTGCCACCCACCACCTCGCCGTGGCGGTACGTGACGGCCGCACTGCCACCGCCGCCACCGCCGCCGCCGCCCGCGCGCTTCGCCTTCGGTTTACCCTTGGTGCGCATGTTCGGCAGAAAGCCGCGGTCGTTGCCGGATGCGAAGGAGCCCCACAGCGATTCGTCCCACTCGAGCGTGCGCCGCGTCTTATTGAAGACCGTGAAGCGGTTTTTGCCGGAGCCGCGTGAGCTGGATTTCAGATTGAAGCACTGCGCCACTTGGTGCAAGACTACACGCGCGGTCTTGTCCATGGGTGGGAACGCTTTAGAGTCATCGCCTTCAGTTTCGAGAAACTCGCGAATCTCGAGGCGTAGGTGCACCATGTCCATGCCTTCGCTGTAGCGCGCGTTCATGTCAACCTTGCCCTTCTTGTGGCCGCGGCCGAGGAGGCCCATAGCGCGCATTTCCTCACGCTCAGCTTTCTTGGCTGCCTTCTTGCTACGGTCGTTTTTCCAGGCTGACTGAAGATCCGCGATAAGCTCCTCGTCCGAAAGTCCGGCGAACTCGTCTGGCATGCTCTTGCGGCCCTTTGGCTTGTTCTTCAGCGACGGACGGTCGAAATCCATAATGTCGAAGCCACCGTACGGATCCTGCTCCAGCACATCGGCCATAAGCGATGCATCGGGAAAGTTGTCACTTTTGCGACCGCCTCGCTTGCTACGACGTGTGGGACGAGATCTTGGAGTAGTGAAGGCTTCGAGACCATCGCGCGCACTATCGAGGTCGCCAAAGCCGGAGTCGTCGAACAGTATTAGCTCATTACCGGAGATGCCGAGTTCTTCTTGCTTGGCCAGGATACGGGCGATCTCTTCGTCTGTCATAGCATCCTGTTGCCGTTGACGCAAATCTGCCTCGTCCTCCCACTGCTCTCGCTCCAGTATGTCGAGTACCTCCTCAAGTTCAGAGTCGTCACCCCCGCCATCAGAATCGTCGAGATCAAATTCGTCATCGTCGTCCTCGTCTTCATCTTCATCGTCATCGTCGTCGTCAGAGTCGAAGTCGTCCATATCGGTATCTTCTGATGCTTGCGAAGTGATGAAACTGAGCTCCGCGTCCTCCAGGTTGATAGGAGTGGCTTTCTGCTTTCCCTTCGACTTCAACTTCGCCTTGGTAGCTGCTCTGTCATCCTCATCGTCTGTGGATAACCACTCATCTTCGTCGCCCGCCGCTTGACCAAGGATTTGCGCACGCTCCTCCTCGCCCATGTTGTCAACGTAGTCTTGCAGTATATCGTCCTCTGGATCGGTCTGTACTGCTTTGAAGCGCTTGTTATCCTTCTTCCTGGCTTTCTTGCTCTTGCGACTTTGCGATACTTCGATGTCCTCTCCCAAGTCCCATTCATCAGCTGGTGCAAAGTCACCGCCAGGTGCAGCGCGAATGCCTTCTGCGTGGCGCTTCGCGTTTCTTCCAAATGCGAATTCCGGAGGCTCGAGGAAGGCGACTGGAGGCGCGGAAAGCTTATTGAAGCGCTCGTTCAACGCATCCGCACCAGCACCATCATCTGGAGTGTCTCGTACCTCGGTCTCCTGTGCCGGACGATTCTGACTATGCAAGACCATATTTACAGGCGTATTCTGCTGTGACTTTTGCTGAGGTTGTGACACAGCTTGAGTATGTCGTGATGACTTTGATTCTGACGGCTTTGGAATGGGGTCGTCCCTCACGACAGGGTTCTTACGCCCATGAAAGAGGATCACCTCATCGCCAGAACTCGATGGCGCAAGAGAGGGACGCCGCGCCGCAGGTTTCGAGTCGGTCGGCTTAAGTGATGGGTCTCCTGCTACGTCGATCATGAATGTGCTTGGCTCTTCTGCCTTGGCCGACCTGAATGGTAAGTCTATTGCAGGCTCTGGGGGTTCGACGTCCATGTGAGTTTCTTCGATAACCGGTTCCTCTTCGATATCCAATGTCGCTTCAGCAGAGCTATCGATCTTCATTTGTGCCATTGCTCCTTCTGATTTCTCAAGCTCTTCCTCCAGGTAGTCATCGACAACTCGAGGTTGCATGCTGAAGTTGCGAGTTGAATCATCCACTTCGTCTGCTGCGTTCTCAAGCTCCGACTCCTTCATTGGATCTGTCGCACCGGCGCTGACGAAGCTAATCTTCTGGTGGCGTAACTGAACGCTGGGCGACCAGCCTGAGGAGTGGTGGTGCTTTCCTGTATTCGAAACCTCATCTCGGAGTGAGAAGCCAGTCCGTGGCGGCGAGTCTGTGGATTCTTAGCATTTCCCGGATCTTTGTCGCAACCGCTAATCGCCATGATAGAGCCGGAGCTGGAGTGATCGCTCACCATCGTCGCTGTCGTAGTTCTTTGGGAACGACTTTCGCTTGTTGTGCTTCTGCTGGTTACCCTTCGCCTTGTGCTTCTTAGGCATTTTGGCGGGGTAAGACTCGGACAGAGATTGGGATAAGTTTGCAGATGAGGAGGTTGTAAGGACAAGAAGCCGAGTCAGCAATGTATGAAAAAACCAAAGCTATCACAAAAAGAATGTGTATCCTTGACTTAATCTGAGGCGACAAATATAAGTAGGGGAGCGCAATGATTCAGAGTCAATGAGATCAGGGCAGCCTACCAAAAGCGGCAAAGTGGAGGCTTGGAGGCTCTACGGCATGATATCGATAAGGTACAGAGATTCAGGGACCATCAGGCTGCAGCTTCCATATTGGTCAATGCACGCATGATGCAAGGCCCCCTCAGGCAGGTCAGCCGGTCAACCATCGACATGAGATGGACGTTTGGAAGATCGCTTGAGCAAACAACAATAGTCTCGATGTCTGCAAATCATTCCAGCAACTGAAGAATCTTGATGAAAGACCTCTAGTCGCCCACCTCTTACGACAGCACGTCACGGCCCACATCGGCGACAACGCTCCTAAAGTCCGGGGTGTATCTCTCCGCATCTGGAGCGCTTGATAGCGCCATATCAACGACGATCACCTGAGCATCGACAAGAACTCTTCCTCCTGTTGTGCTAAGACCAGACATGAACAACGAAGAGCTCTCAAGATACGGAAGACGATTCGTAAGGTACTTTTGGGATCCCTTACCCAGGAACGAAGATACAGCCCCGATCTGGTGTCTGGGCCAACAGTACCAGTCGAATCCGACTTTCCCATCAAAGACAAAGACACAGGGATCGTCGAATGAGGATGCGGCTGGATCATCGGTAGACTCATCAATCTCAGCTGCGGACTCAGCTGTATCAGCTGGGGATAAGAAAGAGCATGTTCCACCACAAGCGAATGAGTCAGCGGAGCAAGACGAAGCCTTGGAGAAGGGCTGGCCAGCACCGTTCATAGAGGATGTGGAATCAAAGATATGGATGACTTACCGGTCAGACTTCGCAGCGATAGCAAAGTCGCAAGATGCCAAAGCAGCCAGTGCCATGTCATGGTCCACTCGGTTCCGACAACTGACCACCCAGGAAGGTTTCACAACAGACACTGGCTTTGGATGTATGATCAGAAGCGGTCAGAGTCTACTGGCGAATGCTTTGATTGCTATCCAACTCGGACGAGAGTGGCGGAAAGGCCAACAAGTTCAAACGGAGAAGGAGATCTTGTCACTGTTTGCGGACGACCCTTCAGCACCGTTCTCTATTCACCGCTTCATCTCACATGGCGCATCAGACTGTGGAAAACAACCCGGACAATGGTTTGGACCTTCGGCGACAGCACGGTGTATACAGATCCTGACAGATGCACATCACCCTCATAATCTGCGCGTGTACGTTCGTACAGACGACTCAGATGTCTACGAAGATAGTTTCCTAAAGATATCGCGCGGAGACGACAACACCTTCAGGCCAACTCTCATACTCCTCGGCACTCGTCTGGGCATCGATCGCGTAACACCAGTCTACCACGCCGCGCTGAAGAAAGCCCTCGAGATGCCACAGAGCATCGGAATAGCTGGCGGTCGGCCCTCGTCATCACACTACTTCATCGGCACGCAAGGCCAAACATTCTTCTACCTCGATCCGCACAACACACGTCCGAAACTTCCGTTGACCCCCTCCGACGAAGACGTCGCAACGTGCCACACACGCCGCCTGCGCCGACTGGATGTTAGCGAGATGGATCCCTCAATGCTGCTAGGATTTCTGATCCGTGACGAAGACGACTGGAAGTCATGGCGCGCATCGGTCTCCGAACCAGGCTCGATTGGACCAGAAGGCAAGCGCGGCAAGCCAATCGTCCATATCCACGATCACGAGCCACAGTACACGAGCGCAAACGTCGGCGGTAGCGCAGAAGGGGAGCGCAGGGAAGCAGTTGACGAGGTGGAGAGCTGCGACGAAGACGACGATGCTGGCATGTGATACGCATTGTCACGCACATGGGAGATCATATGGGCTGGGACATCAATTGGCGTTGGATGGAAGATACCTATCACGTGCGCTTCGCGTTCCTTTTGAATGCAATCATACATACCTCATCTTGTGAGACGCGCGCCTTGGCTTGTGCTGTTGTGATCCCGGCGGTCCTCCTCGACCTTCCTTCTGCTTCGGTCCCGGTGCGTCCGTGCTCCATACCGTACTCTCGCACTGACAGACGCGTCAATCTCGTGTCGGCCGTGTCAACATGAGTATCTGGTGGATTGGCGTGCACTCAGATAACCGTCGTGTGAAATCAGTCGTTTCGCAGCTGAAATGCTCATGGTAAATCAGATAAATTGAATATGTTCTCAGAGCTCGAAATGCTCGTTTTTGAAGTCATATCATTCACGTTGCAAAGTAGAAAGAATCGAGTAAAGTTGCCAAAGAGTCATCATTCTTCGAGTTACTTCTTCAGCTGATGTGAATGGATAATGTACACCATCGCATACGCTTCTCCCGCCATCTCATGTCCCATTCCGTGCTGTCAAAAAAAGAAGCGCATTGTCCCATCCCATGACCGCATTATCAAATAAAAAGAGCCCATAAAACACCTGCCATTGCTGAGCCACCGTAATGTCTCCATCCCTCAGTCATGGCCCATACTGAGCAAGGGTGGTATCAGATCAAATAAAAAGGAAAAAGCGTGACCAAAAGATGCGATTAAGCAATCTATTTGGTGGAGGAAGAGTACTTGGTCACTGCCTTGGTACCCTCGGAGACGGCGTGCTTGGCAAGCTCACCAGGAAGGATGAGCCTGACTGAGGTCTGGATCTCCCTGGATGAGATGGTCGACTTCTTGTTGTAGGCAGCGAGCTTGGAGGCCTCGGTTGCGACGCGCTCGAAGATGTCTGAGATTGAAATTAGATGACGCGATCATGATAGATCAGGATGGTATGCGACTAACCGTTGACGAAGGAGTTGAGGATGGACATGGCACGGTTGGAGATACCGGTGTCTGGGTGAACCTGCTTCAAGACTAGAAGACGCGTCAGTAAACGTGTTCATTGTAGTGGAAAGGTCAAGTCGAGCTTCAGTGTCGAAGGAGGACTGAAGTCGCAAAAGACCAGTGGATGAGGGACGCGTACCCTTGTAGATGTAGCTGGAGTAGGTCTCCTTTCTGCTCTTGGTGCGCTTCTTCTTGTCGCCAGTGGTGGCGGCAGTCTTCTTGCCGGCCTCCTTCTTCTCAGTGGCAGGAGCCTTGCCAGCTGGGGCCTTGCCGGCGGTTGGGGCCTTGGACGCGGTTGGCTTTGGTGGCATTTTGAATGTGAATTTGAGTCGAGTTGACTTGAAAAGTGATGTGATTTGGAAAGCGTGAGATGTGTTGTGGTGGTGGACGATGGATGAAGGAAAGAGAGAGAGAGGTCGCTGTCGAAGGGCAGAGGCAGCTTATGTAGTTCCGCGCGGTATCGCGACACACCAAAAGATCACGACTGAAGCGTGCAATCCGCTAAGCCTAAAAGGGACGCGCAAACAGCGTGAAGCTGGCAGGCACGCGCGCACGGACCAGCCCCGCGGTTGATGCAAGAACGTCAAGCTCATGCCGCGATTCGTACATAAAGACGTCGCGCCCCGAACTTCGCTGCCTTTTCTCCCTTCTTCATCCATCCACAGTCGACACTCAGCTCTTACATTCATCGCAATCCAGTCTTTCAGACTCACTCAACTACCTCACCCAACTTTTCAACCCCAACTCTCACATTCAAAATGACTGGCGGAAAGTCCGGCGGAAAGGCCTCTGGTGCCAAGAGCTCTGCTCAATCGTGAGTCGCATCACCTTGTCCATCCGGTCTTTGGAAGTCTGAAGCCTTTGACGCGCTTATCCGACTTTGAACGACGCGTTTTGGACACCAAACAACATCAGGACATCCAAACTAACTCGACTTTAGCCGTTCATCCAAGGCTGGCTTGGCCTTCCCAGTTGGTCGTGTCCACCGTCTCTTGAGGAAGGGCAACTACGCTCAGCGTGTCGGTGCTGGTGGGTTACTTCGGTTTTCCATTCCAACTCGAACAGATCTGACATCTCCCTTCAGGTGCCCCAGTCTACCTCGCCGCCGTCCTTGAGTACCTGGCTGCCGAAATCCTCGAGTTGGCCGGTAACGCTGCTCGTGACAACAAGAAGACCCGTATCATCCCACGTCACTTGCAACTCGCCATCCGCAACGACGAGGAGTTGAACAAGCTTCTCGGACACGTCACAATCGCCCAGGGTGGTGTTCTTCCAAACATCCACCAGAGTACGTCTATCCCTGTCGCATACATCATGGAACCTCAACTGACATTACCTTTCAGACCTTCTCCCAAAGAAGACCGCTGTCGGCAAATCCGGCTCCGGCCCAAGCCAGGAGCTTTAAAAAGCTGGCTAGCTTGTTCATTGGGTATTTTTGGCGCGGGTTATTCACAATGCGATGATAATGGGGTTCATGGCTGGGTCTCAATGGTTTACTATTTTCTTTTTAACGGGTGCTCCTTTATGCGATAGCATGGTCTTCTGAGCTACGGCCAGCAGAAGAGATGAGACGGAGGAAGATGTATATTACGCGCTTCATACGACGCGCGCAAGAGCGGAATGACAATTGATACCTTTTCCAACTTTCATGTTCTTTTCCGGATTTTGACCTGGTGCTTTGGTTCGTAATCTATGCGTTCTTGATATTCATGTTCGAGCTTGAACCGTGAGCAATTCGGAGGTGAAATTGTTCTACAACTGGACGATTCGTTATATCTCGCCAAACCAACTGTTTTGATGTACGAGCGCAACATGGACGTTAGTATCACCACTCGTCGAGAGTCCAACTCTGTCATCCAGTTTGACATCACGATCGAAAGATCGCTACCGGCGCCAGGACAAACAGCGAGGATCGGACTCCCAAGTTTCAGAGACGAAGAATGCGTTGCAGAAGCTTGATTGACAGAGATATATGACACTGTTCAAGCTGAGTATAAACCATTGCCCAGCCCGATAACTCCCAATTTGCATCTACAGAGTCATGTGTGGAGGAGCTACGAATGGTCAGCACTGCTCTTCGACGTGTGCCAGAGGGAAAGAGCTGCACTTACGATCCAAGATAGGCGCTGGCAAGTTGCGCTCGTACTTGCTTCCACCTGGTGCCGTTGGTGGTCTGTATGGGTCTGGGTGCTTCCACTTCTGGAGGAGAGCCTCGGTCTGCATCATGAGTTCCTGGAGAAACAATCTGTCAGCCGTGGATCAGGAATGAAGAGTTGACGAGGCGGTGGGACTGCGAGAGCGCTGTGCTGCAATATCATGTTCCGGCTCTCCACCGTCCTGCTTTCTGCCCGTGGTACTTTGCCCTCACCCTCCGTCTTTCTGCGGTTGCCATCGAACCCTCTTTACGTTCTCCTCTCGACACAATAGCGCGCGTGGTGTGATAGAATAGACGTACTCTTTGTTGTCTTGGCTCGGTGATGTGTCGGTTGTTCTCGAACAGGCCGCGAATGTACATAGCTTGGCCGCGCCACATGTGTCTCTGGATAGTCCAGTCAAGCGCGAGCTTCAGGCATCGGCGGTAGAGGCGGCTGCAGCATTGTCAGCTACCAGGTCCAGGCAGGATTGTCTTATAAGCACGGATGGGTGTACATCGGAGTGACGGCCGAGTTGGAAGCCATAGTGGGCTATCACAGCACTGTTGGCTGTATTGAAGTTGCGCAAAGCCGTGAGTCTTTCTCACTTATCGTTCAGAGGTCCAATGACTGTCGTAGCGAGTGCCAGTGTCGTCGGCAATGAATGGGACCTTTCTCTTACACGAAGCGTCGTCGATGCTGGTCGCTGATGTCGGGAGCCTCTTCCCGCAGCGGGTACTTCCGTTGCGGGCCTCTTCGGGCTGGGCGATTGACGTTTTGGTCTGCAGCCATTGGTTTGCGGATCGTCTCTGAAGCTGCTCTGCTGTTTGTCTACCGAGCTACTTTGCTATTATTGCCGTATTCTTTCTCCCTCAAAATCTCAACTTGCTCTACAACACCACCCACATTCGGCACACGGCCTTTCTAGGAGAGTAATCACCTGCTGAAGAAACCTCAAGGCCATGTCGAGCGGTCAATGCCTCAAGCGCGCTGCGCTGGGATGCTCCCTTCGCTCTGCGTCTTCTTCGCTTCCACGCTCTGTCATCACTGGTTCTAGATCTGTTACTCGCTCTACAAACGCCCTGAGATCCCTTTCTACATCAAATGTCGCCAGATCGTCAACACTACTTTCTTCGCAAGCGAGGTACGGACGGTGGGAAGAGAAAGAAGGATCAAATGCTGATCTAAAACAGGACACCAGCGCATCTCCTTCGCTCTTCGCATGTTACTTTGATTCAATCGCGCAACTATGGTATAAAATAATGGTGGCTCAAGCTGGATAATGTGACTGACGTTCGCAAAGCCGACAGCATTATCAAGGTGCCAGAGATGGCCGAATCGATCACAGAGGGAACTCTGAAGCAATTCTCGAAGCGTACGTCTGCTGGCTGAGAGACTTCACTTGGACATATCTTAACGTTGCACAGAGGTTGGCGACTACGTTGAGCAGGATGAGGAGATCGCTACCATTGAGACCGACAAGGTTCGCATACAAACACTGAATCTTGGGAAACACTGTCTTACACGAGGATAGATTGATGTCGCTGTCAACGCACCAGAGGCCGGTACCATCAAAGAGTTTCTCGCCAACGAGGAAGACACCGTGACCGTTGGCCAGGACCTGGTTAAGATCGAGACTGGAGGCTCAACCGGCAAGAAGGAGGAGAAGGGTTCCTCAGAACCAAAGGAGCCAGCACCTGAGAAGCAGGAGACCTCATCGCAACCACAGGGCGGAAAGGAGAAGGAGGCCCCAAAGAAGGAAGAGCCAAAGAAGGAGGAGAGCAAGCCAGAGCCACCAAAGCAGCAGGAGTCGAAGCCGGAACCACCAAAGCAAAAGGAGGAGCCTAAGCCACAGCCAAAGAAGGAAGCCCCAAAGAAGGAGGAGAAGCCAAGCAAGTCGCAAGAGCAAGGACCATTTGGCAACCGTGAGGAGCGCAGGGTACGTTGGCTGATGCTGGCTCGCGGATTCTAGGCACTAACAATTTTGTAGGTCAAGATGAACCGCATGCGTCTGAGGATCGCCGAGCGTCTGAAGCAATCACAAAACACCGCCGCTTCCCTCACCACTTTCAACGAGGTCGACATGTCCGCACTTATGGACTTCAGGAAGATGTACAAGGAGGAGGTTCTGAAGAAGACTGGCGTCAAGCTCGGTTTCATGTCGGCTTTCTCTCGTGCTGCCGTCCTCGCCATGAAGGACCTCCCAGCTGTCAACGCCGCTATTGAGGGCCCAGGTTCAGGAGACACCATTGTCTACCGTGACTACGTCGACATCTCGGTCGCTGTTGCTACCGAGAAGGGTCTCGTTACTCCAGTTGTCCGCAACGCCGAAGCCATGGACATGATCGGCATCGAAAAGGAGATCGCTTCCCTGGGCAAGAAGGTGAGCATGACCAAAGCTATAATCTTTACTATGGTCACTAACACATGCAGGCACGTGACAACAAGCTCACCATTGAGGACATGGCCGGTGGCACATTCACCATCTCCAACGGTGGTGTCTTCGGCTCCATGTTCGGTACCCCGATCATCAATCTTCCTCAAGCCGCTGTCCTCGGTCTTCACGCCATCAAGGACAAGCCAGTCGCTGTCAACGGCAAGGTCGAGATTAGACCTATGATGTACCTCGCGCTCACATACGATCACCGTCTTCTCGATGGCAGGGAAGCTGTCACCTTCCTCGTCAAGGTCAAGGAGTACATCGAGGACCCAAAGAAGATGCTTCTGGGCTTGTAGTACAGGTTCTGAGAGAGGTGGATCACCATTCCTAATTTTGTACATTGTTTGGAGATATGCATAGGCGGTCCTGGGGCATTAGTCTTGCTGGCTGGCCGGTTTTCTTGGTCGGCCAGACCACTACACAGAAGTGGGAGTAGTGGTGTAAGATACATTTGACATTAGCGGAATCCCAAGCCAGGCATTTCTACCTATAGCGCTGGCGTGGTGGTCGTGATGTTCTAATCGTACATTCTATAATTTTGGTTGGCCTGATACCGTCGGGCCGGTTTGCGCCAGACACCATTCGCCTATCCGTGCTGCCAGCGCTCGTACTTCCTGTTCTGTGTTCCCGGCATGCAGACACACCCTCACCCTCTCCGCACCTACGGGCACCGTTGGCGGCATAATGGGCCTAACGATGAAGCCACCGTCTTGACACCACTTAGCCAACACCCTCGGCGCGTTCGTCTCAACCGAGAAAATCGGCGATAACGGACACTCGTCAGCAATCTTAAGCACCTTCCTCTCCCTCGCCTCGGCCGTCAACGTCGCCTGCAACTCTAGCAACAAGGCGTGGAAGAGCCTAATGTGGCCCTCCAACCTCCGCGACAGCACATCCGTGGTCCCGTCCATGAGCAGCGAGTAACTAGCCTTGATACTCGCCAAATTGGGAAACGTCATGAAGGTCGTGTAGATCAGCGGGCGCGCGTAATTGATCAGATACTGCTTCACGGTGTCTGAGCACAGGATCACGGCGCCGGTGCTCGAGAGCGCTTTGCCGAATGTGTGCAGCCGGACCAGGACGCGGGATTCTAGGTGTAGGGAGGAGACGAGGCCACGGCCTTGAGGGCCGAGGAAGCCTGTTGAGTGTGCTTCGTCGAGGATCAGGTGGCCGTTGCCGTGGGGGAGGAGGCTGGTCACTGCGGCTTCGATTGAGGCTAGTGGGCAGATGTCGCCGTCCATGCTGTATATTGCTTCGAGCGCGATGAAGACGTCGCGGCTGCCATTGCGGACGAGCGGGTCCGATGAGATGGTCGATTGGAGGACGGCGGTGAAGGAGTCGACGTTGTTGTGGGCGAAGGGGAGGAGCTTCGATGCTCTAGAGGCGCGCATGCCATCGTGGACTGAGGCGTGAATGTATTCGTCGTAGATTATGATGTCGCCCGGTTGCGGCAGGCAGGAGAAGATGCCGACATTGGCGTCAAAGCCTGAGTTGCAGAGAAGGCCCGCTGGTGCGTTGTGAAAGGCTGCGATGGAGGTCTCGAGGTCTTCGGCGTATGTGCTATTGCCGTCCAGTAGACGTGATCCTCCTGAGCCGAGTGTAAAGTTAGGGTGGCGAGCAAGTTCGTCTATGAAGGCATTGCGAAGGTCTGGTAATGACGATAGCGATAGGAAATCATTTGATGAGAAATTGACTGATGTCGTCGGGTTCGATGTGTGTTGCCTCAATGTCGAGTTCGATCTTCTCTTGTTTAATGCTGCATTCATCGCAGCTTCGAGCCGCGGTTGGTTAGAATTGCTCATCGATTGTACAGCATCCTAGACTATACAAATTGGGTATGTATATTTAGCGCTTGCCGTGAATAATATTGCTTGTAGATATTAAGAACAATTGAATTCGTGCGATGGTGCAGTGGCCGAAAGTAGAGTCGTGATTCAGTCGATAATTTGGTCCCTGACAAATCTTGGTTGCCAAAGCACAAAAGTGAGGAGCCGAGCGGAAACCGATGCGAGACAAGGATCCCACCATTTCGGCCGCATTCGGTGCTTGATCGTGTGAGCACAATACATTAACCTTCATTACTCATGGTCAACTCTATCTGATCAGACCTCGAAACGTCGTGTCATGGTATAGCACACACATTTGTTTTCTCGCGTACCGTTTCCAGGGATGAGGCAGGTCGGTTCGGTGCTCTGGCCGAAGCTCAGAGCCCTGCAGATATATGGAGCCAACACTGGAGTGGGCAAGACAGTGGTGAGCACATTGTTGACCAAGGCATTGAAGCGAAGGTTCCCAAAATATGCAATCAACTACCTCAAGCCGATTTCTACTGGACCACTGAAGGAAGCCGACAATGGGTGAGTCTATAACTACCAATCGCTTCACCTGATCAAGTGCTCAACTTCGACCAGTCACATATCAAAATATACGAGCGGCATCGCATCAAGGACGCTGGTTCAATTCTCAGAACCGATTAGTCCACATCTGGCCGCCAGGGGGTCAGGAGAAGTATGCTGACCACTTGATCCTTGACGGTGAATACTGATTGTTACAGCCAATTGATGACCACACCCTTCTCCGACGAATTCAGGATGAACTGGTAAACTATGTCACTGGTCACGATGCGTACGCCGTCGTAGAGACCGCAGGCGGTGTCTTATCACCAGCACCGTCAGGCAGTACTCAGGCAGATTTCTACCGCCCTCTGCGATTGCCCGTTGTTCTAGTAGGAGACCACCGGCTGGGTGGAATTGGAAGCACGATCTCTGCATGGGAGTCGCTCCACGTCAGAGGTTACGATGTTCCTTCGATTTTGCTGTTCGAAGATTCTATCTACGGCAACAGCGACTACCTCAGGGACTACTTCAGGGAGCGCAACATACCCACTCTGTCACTACCGCCACCACCCGCAGTGAATGCCGACGCCGAACAAGACGAGGCGGATATGAAGGCCTACTACGACAAAGCACACCAACATGAGTCGTTAGATGCCTGCATCGACGGATTTGAGAAGTATCACGCCCAACGTCTGGCGAAGCTGAAATCACTGTCGCAAAGAGCAAACGACATCATCTGGCATCCGTTCATGCAACACACCGAGAGGTCGGAAAAAACCATTCTAGCAATCGATTCTGCATACGGCGACTACTTCCAAGCACATACCTCCAATGCATCAGCCGCTTCCGACAGAGAGGATTCACTTGTCAAGCCAGCATTTGACGGCTCTGCATCATGGTGGACACAAGGTCTCGGTCACGGCAACCCGTCGCTCGCTCTGACAGCAGCACACACAGCCGGAAGATATGGACATGTCATGTTCGCCAACGCAGCACACGAGCCCGCCGTCACCTTGGCAGAGACACTGCTCAAGAATTTGAAGAACCCTCGTCTATCACGTGTCTTCTACAGCGACAACGGCAGCACTGGCATGGAAGTCGCTCTCAAGATGGCGCTCAAGGCATCATCGAAGCGATATGGCTGGAAGACTGGTACCCAGGTTGAGATTCTTGGCCTCACTGGAAGTTACCACGGCGACACAATGGGTACTATGGACTGCTCTGAGCCCAATGTTTACAACGAAAAGGTCGAATGGTACCAGGGCAAAGGCCACTGGTTCGACTTTCCTACCGTCAAGATGCGCGAGGGAAAGTGGATTATTGAACGCCCGGAGTCTATCAAGGACATTGGTGAAAGCACCACGTTCGACTCGCTGGATCGAGTGCTCGACTTTAACACAAGGAGTGCAGAGGCGAAGAAATACCGCAAATACCTCGACAAAAGCGTCAGGAAACTGCAAGCTGAAGGTCGCAAATTCGGCGCCCTCATCATGGAACCAATCATTCTGGGAGCTGGTGGAATGCTGTTTGCGTAAGTCTATCAAGTCTATGGGTTTGGTACAGTCGCTAACACCATATAGAGACCCTCTCTTCCAGAAAACGCTCGTCGATGTAGTCCGCGCACTCGACCCGTCGAAGACAACTTCTGACGTCGAATGGAGCGGCATGCCTGTCATTTTCGATGAAGTCTTTACCGGACTTTACAGATTGGGCGAGATCACTCCTTCGGATTTTCTTCAAACGAAACCAGATGTCTCGGTCCACGCCAAGCTGTTGACCGGTGGACTTCTGCCGCTTGCCACTACCGAGGCGAGTGAGAGCATTTTCAAGGCCTTCCTCAGTACCGAAAAATCTGATGCTCTGCTGCACGGACACAGCTACACTGCACATGCTGTCGGCTGTCAGATTGCCAATGAATCAATGCGCACGATGATGAACATGGAGAAGCAGGGCGCTTGGAAAGCGTTCCAGTCTGATTGGCAGTCAAGCGCTGTCTCAAAATCTTCTACCCGTACCGTCTCTCCCTGGAGTATGTGGTCAAAGGAGTTTGTCACAAAGTTGTCTTTCCGACAAGACGTGGACAGCGTGCTTGCTCTTGGCTCAGTCCTTGCCATCTCCTTGAAGGATCCCAATGGCGCCGGCTACACCTCGACCGCTGCGACTGGATTGAGAGACAAGCTTCTTGCAGGATCCGAAGGCGCTGCTCAGGTCGTGCATTCGAGAGTGCTGGGCAATATCTTGTACCTCATGGCGAGCATAACCTCGACCAAGCAGACGCTTGTCCAGGTAGAGGGCATGGTGGAGAAGGCTCTCGGATAGAAGAATATTCCAGACCAGTGTAATCGTTACAGCGTAATCGTTATAGACATCCTTTTTCCAGAAGAAAATGCTAGCACTGCACACCCTGCTCCTTCGCGATCCGATTTATCTGCGCACAAATGGGGTCGATATCGACCTTCTTGATCGGCACCCTGTGAATTCCGTCCCACTCGACCAACGTCACGGAATCCTTGTCACAATACTGCTCCAACAACCGCCTGTGTAAATGCAACCCATCGTCCTTCAGCCCATGCACATGTATCGTCGGCAGTTTGAGCACATGATCACTCTTGCCAGGAAAGTCGAAGCCTTCCGAGAGCTCGCTAGGATTCACCAACGCCGGGCTCCTACTCAGCTCGCTCAGACTGACCAACGGCTGCCTGCCTGCCAAAAGCACGGCAAACTTGTAATCCGTATCCGCCTTCCCTCTCTTCTCGACCTGCACCTGCTGCTCATACAGCAAACTAGCCGACAATTTCGCTCCCTGACTGAAACCCAGCAACCCAACCCAGGGCCCAGTGCCCTTGTCGCCGTCCTTGGTCGACTCGATCGCGTACATGATCTCGTAGATGGCGCTGTCCGAGTCGATCTCGGCGTGCTTGGGCAGCCAGCGCAGCCAGCGCCGGAAGGGGCCTTTGTCCTCGTAGACGGGCACGATGCCTGGACCTGGGTCGCAGAAGAAGGGTCCGTCGGCGAAGACGAGCCGGAAGTTGGGCAGGGCTTTGATTATATTGCGGGACTGCAGCTCGAAGACTTCGGCTGTTACGCCGCCGCCGTGAAGGCAGAGGATTCGTGGGCGGGTGTCGGGGCTGGAGGGGACTGTCATTGTGGTGGTGGTGGTGGTGGTGGTGGTGG
>Ga0268246_10000094_pt1 | contig 86037 bp, 59 predicted proteins | sample AgamicOrSfe_FD_200242 | JGI IMG/M metagenome (GOLD analysis project Ga0268246, IMG submission 200242) | Agave microbial communities from Guanajuato, Mexico - Or.Sf.e (v2) (version 2) | ecosystem: Host-associated > Plants > Phyllosphere > Phylloplane/Leaf | place: Guanajuato, Mexico | collected... | reverse complement strand
TAGTAAAACCTTTACATACAAAGATTATATCTATATACAGTTTCTTAAATTCTGACGACATCGAACGGTTGATGCGTTACTGAGCACCATGTTAACGAGTGCCACTTATATTGTCAACCGCGGGATAGCTTAGCGAAGATTCCGGTCCGCGCTGTTTTCGGACGAGGCAACTCGGGGTTGGCAGGCGCTGTTCAATACAACGCGCATTGAAGATGACTTTCAAGCTAAGGGTATGCACGACTCTGTTTGCATCCTTCGCACGAACATCACCTTTCTGGATAATGTGGTCTATATATCACAATCTACCTTATGCTCAGAAAGCGGTTGTCTTGTCAAACGCTCAGTCGGATATATTCAATCCATGAAACATTCCAGCAAGCCAACTGATTTTTATATGTCGTCTCCACTGATGTTCTTTGATGTGGTTCTACGATGGGTCTCCCGTATGCACCGTTTGGCGTAGCGCGAGACCTGATCGTCGCTCCCTTCTCCGCATGCAACAACCCCGGTCCACCGTCTCCACCAGAGTTCGATGGTTATTTCCTAGCACCGGCCAACAACGGACTGTTGACTTCGCTTTTACATATGGCCCATCTTTACGACTGTTGACGACCTGTACATTATTCTCGTAGATTGTTTGATGCTTCTTTAATGTCTGTATTGCTTCGCACGCTCAGATGAGCCAACACAGCCCCTCACCCTCGAATCAACACAACGGAACATACACCGCTGCACTCAACACTCTTGGACCTGATGCATACACTTCACTGCGCCTGCAACATGCGACCGCAGAACACCTTCATCTCACTACTCGAAGATGCTTCATAGGGCCGATTCCAGAAGGATGGCTCAAGGCTCACCGGAAAGAATGGTACAAACACTACTTACACATCCACCATGCCTCCAAAGCACCCAGTTTCAACGCCGATGAAAACACAGGACGACAACGGCGGATGACCGGAATTGATGGGGGAAGAATCAGACCGAGTTTCCCTCAGCCAAAGGATGCTGCACAAGAGAGCGCCGCCATTGCAGAGGCTGCCGAGGACGAAGCGAACGAGGCTGGCGATATCGATGTTGAAGAGGAGCCTGATGCGGCGCTAGCGGTACCACAGTCGACAGCGCTCGAGCTACCGAGAGTACAATCGAATCCAGAAGGAGATGCTACAGCGACGAGGGAGATGCCGAAGTCCTTGGATGGAGCCTTGTCGTCCTACAGCTCCGCGCCGGAGAGGGCCCTCTCTTCCTTGCCAAAATCAGATAAGAGTAAGAGGTCGCGATCAAACATAACAAGTCCAACGACAGCCACTAGGAAGGCCTCGACGACTTCTTTCGTCACTGCACATAGCGAGTTCAGCGACGACGACGACGACCTGATGGACGATGATTCTGATGCATCAACGCCCAAGGTCCGAGAAACTGCAGGCATCTCGAAAGTGCAGACTTCCGCCACTAAAGATGTAATCGACGAGAACCTCTTATCGCCTGAAAGAGCATCGTCTTCAGTTGCGCGCAGTCCAAACACGGCCCCCGAGTCAGACAACATCTTTGGGCAGCCTTCGTCTCTACGATCCACAACCTCGCTTCTGGGAAGGCACAAGCAAGAACAGGTGTCTGACGATCGGGAGCAACGCGCGACTAGCAATGATCAGGTCGCGGCTCAGCTTCAGGACAGGAAAGGTCATGCAATGTTCGCGACGTCAATACCACAGGCCGAGCCCGGTTCATCCACCACGGGACATGCAACAGCGCGAGGACCGGTTCGTTTCGCAGAACCGCAGGTCGACGTCCAGGCTAAGAAGGTGGAATACCAAATCAGAGCACGATTGGCACAAGCTGCCGGCAAACGACTACCACGGAGCTTTACTAGAGGCCGTATCCAGAATGGTGAGATTGTGAAGATGGAGAAGATGCTTATCCGTCTTGACATGGCAACCGGTGCTGTACAGCCGGAAGCCGACTTCGATGAGAAGGACAACCAGCGAGTCGATACCAGGGTGGTCGAGAAATGGAGAGAGTTTATGGTGGTATGCAGAGAATGCGATGACGAAAAAGCAGCTCTAACCTTGCAAATGTACAAGACCAGAGTCATTCCAGCCACAAGTCAAAGCAAGGTCAAAAAACGGTTCAAGCATGAGATCCTTCTTGACCGTACGACCGTAAAAGTCAACCTTTACTCCGCCTTGGACAAGACCATCGTTATCTGGATGCCAAAGGGGCCGCGGACCGACATCTATTTCCTTCATTGTCGATCGAGCACAAGCGCTGTTGAATGGTTCCATTTTCTTCGCCAGTGTCTCGGCCTTGGTCGCGATCGCACAATCCAGGTCAACATCCCCGATTTGAGTGCAAGCATTCGTCTCGACAACCCATTTGATACCTTGAACAATCCACAATTGTTGGCAAAAGCAGCCGAGGGCGACGAGGAAGCTTTGGCTGTCGCAATGAAGAATGAATCTGCGATTGGCGCGATTATTGTCGAAAGGTGTTTGCAAATGCTGGGTAAAAATGAAGAATGGAGTAGTGTCTTAAAGACATGGGCTAGCAATGATAGAATTGGACTGGCTTGGAAGAGATACGACCGTCTGGAGTGGATACATGGCGCTCAAGAACGCAAGATGTACGGCAGTATGGCTATGCTCAGGACACACGATCTGGAATTACGACAGAAGGAGCACTATCCAATGACGGTAAAATCGCGAAAGGGTCATCTGATCAATGAGCCACCTCCAGTCGAAGGCTTTCTCATCCGCTTGACATCGCAGAAAGGCGCGCACCAAAAGCTAGGCAAGCTGTTCTACAAGCGTCTCTATTTTACCAGCCAGAACCAGTACCTCCTTTTCCTTCGACCAACCAAGACAAAGCCACCTCCACCACCAAAGATGCCCATAAGTGTGAATTCGAAGATACCATCTTCGAAGCAAATAGCGGAGAAGATACCGCTCATCTTTGCGGTCAATCCTTACCCTCTCGAAAATGATACTATCTCCTGGCTACGACCTCACAATAGTCCAACCCATGCACATTCAGAACACGACACAGACGCAGCAGATGAAGCTGACCGGAATAGTCAAGCAGTCTTGGATTGCGATGGCTTCATCAACATGTGCGATATTGTCAAGATCCGCAAGGTAAAACGTGGAGCCACACCAGCGGACCAACAAGTCGACGAGGGTGATGAAGTCGACTTTGATGTCGAAGTGCCCAATACGCTGGGCGATGACGGTGAAACCTCCGAAATGGACGACCAGCGCACCTTTGAGATTGTCCTTAAAAACAACCTCGTGATCCGTCTGCAAGCGTTCAACAAAGACACCAAGAAAGAATGGGTGCGCCGACTACGGGACCTTGTCAAATACTGGACCCTCCGCGTGACAGCCGACACCGACCTCTTCAAGTTTGTGCGTCAACAAAACCTCACAGCTCTTAACATCGACGAGCGCGCGGAAGCGTACGTCGGCCAATTCGCGAACAAATGGGAGGTGACCAAATCCTTCGCCTCATCCTCTCTCTACCACATGTGCGGCATCTCGTCCTGCCGTACGATTCTCAACTCAGGCGTCCTCTACCGCAAACCACGCGTTCACGCAACCTTCACCAAATGCCACGTCCTGCTCGCCCAAGGGCACTTGATCATCTTCCGCGACATGCTGCGTACCGCCGCCGGCCGCCGCGAACCGCACATTCACCACGACCGCATTGCGTCCATCGACTTGCGCGATTGCTATCTGTACAGCGGCCTGATCACCGAGAACGACCTGCTGTACCAGAACCGCACGTTCGACGCCAATGCGCCGGGCAACACGGCGCTGCCGCGCGTCTTCCTCGAGGACAACTGGACCAGTACCGATGAGGACGCCATGACGACGTTTGTGCTTTGGCACGGGCAGCGCAAAGGCTGGTTCAAGAGCGAGGTCGACGATGTCAGGACAGCAGAGGCGACGAGGGATAAAGATGCGCAGAGGGATGCGGGTGGCAGAAGAGTTAGGACTCAGCTGAAGCGGGTAAATCAGCTTGGCGTCAAGGGCCGCAGCGTTGTTTTCAAGGCCCGCAGTAGGGCGGAGAGGGATCACTGGGTCCTTGGTATCAGTACCGAGATCGAGCGCTTGGTCGCGCAGGATGAGGAGAATGGGCGCAAGCAGGCCAGAGTTGTGGCGAGCAGTGGTTGATAAGAGGTCGTGGACGAGATGCATTGTTTGTTGTCTTCGGCATTGCGAGCGTTATTAACATGCACAGCGGTAATGGAATCAGTACATAGCAGGCGTTGAGCATTGCGGCGAGCGGGCCAAGGTATACCATTGTTTGTTCGTTGTTGGCGTTAGCTGTGCAGAATCAAATGCTTCTGTCTCGCGAATAGAAGAGTCGTTGTTTAGGTGATGATCACGATATTATGAACGCGACGAGATCACGAATGCACGAGATGGAAACGATGTTGGTCGATGTGATTCATTGTTCTAGATACGAGAAAAGAAAGAAAGAAAGAAAGAAAGACGTCGCTACTCTGCTGTGCTGCCATTCTGTGCTGAGTGTGTTTTGCGACGTGGTGCGGATTGTCCGCTGATGACCTTTGAGAATACCATCAACCGTCCCCCTCTATGTTTTTGTGTTTGTTGATTTGTTGTGCGTGATGTCGAGATTTTGCCGACTTATGAAAATATGTTGACGGACGTGGGGCGTCGAAAATCTGAAAAGGCGGCCAGAGTCGAGGCCAGGAAAGGAATTTTGAATCAAGTAAAAAGTCCAAGGCTGAGCAATGTGGGCATCAGTAGACCATCAAGGTGACAGAGCTAATTCTGACCATGCGCTATCGAAGATTGAACTTCCTCTCAGACTGGACCACGATGCCAATGATTTCATCCATGCTGCGTACCTGGTCCAACTGACGGAACATAGCGTGTCCAGCAGGTGACGATATCTGCCAACCATAGCTGTCGAAAAGCCATAGTCGAGCGTCGATGATACGCGCTTGCCAGGCGGTGTCGCTTCTCTTTGCATATGCGAGAATCCTGAACATCGACTTGAGGCTGGTTGCCGAACGTAGCAGTCGTCGGGTGTACAACATTGTTTGACTGCCCGTGACTAAACCAAACTCGTGGTACAGGTGATTGAAGGCACGATCTCGGTCCTGTTCAAGAGGACTAGTCGTCGGAGGGGGGCTAGGCGCCGTTGGTGCTGGTGCTGGTGCTGGTGCTGGTGCTGGTGGTGGTGGTGGTGGTAGCGGGGCCAGCGTACTTTCAGATTGCTGGACTGATCTTGCCTGAGATGGGACACGGTCAGGGAGTGGAGTCGTCCATTCTCGTATAGAGTGGTCAGACTCCATGGGTACCTTGCGCACCTTGCGCTTGACAGGCGGCTCGTCTTCGTTGTCTAGGTCGCCCGCACGCTTGGCTGAAGTAGTTGACAATGATGCAGATGGCTGACCTGGCATGTTTTCTGGTGTAGGTGGTTCGACTGCTGGTGAAAAGGTCGGGCTCGAGGGTAAGGCGGTTGGCGAATGAACAGGACTGTGACTTCTAGATGGCCGGGTAAAATTGCTGTTGTTGGCTCCTGCTACAGCAGTAATCGGGTCAGATTCTGCGCTTTTGTAGCCGGATGGGATCTTTGGTCTCTTCATGAACAAGTTTTCAATCCGTTGTGTATACTTGATTCCCGAAACGAACGGAATGCGCTCTCTCAATTCCTCGAGTTCAGCGGCCGTGATGAAGATGGGTACTGACGCTGTATCACCACTCTTGAATTTGAGCTTGGTGCCCGCTTCGCTGCGGGCATAGCTCCAGATCATCACATATGATCTGTGCCAGTCTTCTGCTTCAATCCCCCAGTACTTGTGGCTGGCTGAGCTGTGATATGGGCCTGAGAAAACTCCAGTACTGTGCAATGCTTCAATGATCCTGTAGCAGGTGATGATCATGGTAAGCGCTTTTCTGTTCTGCAGTTGATCCATTGGGTCAAGTCTCGGGTCATCCTCTGGAAGAGGTATCGGTAGCTGCAAGTCTTTGCGAGCGAATGGCGAACCCAATTCCATGAGCCCAAAAGCCTCACGGGGCTTTACGCATGCGTACAAGGCAGAATGTCCGTTGTATGTCTACTCCAAGAAACATTAGCGATGTTACCAGTATGAAACCAATACAACGACCTTTTGCTCTTGCATGAACAAGTCAAGAATATCCTTTGTGCGCTCATGGAAGAGAAGGTCTCCCAGCTCGTTGACAGTTTCAAGATTGAGGTAACCCGCAATATCTGCCTGCCGTGTGAATAATGGTATAATCCTGACACCGGGAGGATTCCAACGGATGGCTCCGGCCCTGAGATGTGATCCCTCTGACACCAATTGTGCCAATTCTGTCAGCAGCCTTACTTTTCGAGGCATGTCGTCTGCGGATATTCGGCGAAAGCTTTCGCTGGAAAGGGAAAGTCTGTGAAGTCCGGAAGACACGGAAATAAAGACTGCGGATATCAGCTTCATCAGTCACGTTCAGTACCTGCAGGAGATACCTAGAGAACGGGAGGTGTATGAGATATGCTTACTTCAAAATAGCGGTGGGGTTCTTGACGTGGATGGATTGCGCAGCGTAAACCAGAGATTGTGTTTAATCTGACCGTGGACCAGGAGAATCGCGACTCTTTCAAGAAAAGCGGAGTTCTGGCGGGGTATACGTGCCTTAGTACAGATGACCCTGGTCGAGGTGAATGTGAAGGTGAAGCTTGGCATCGAAAGACAGCGTGTGAAGTGAAGGTCCTTGTCATGTTTGGTACATGTTGCACCGCGAGTTCGAAGCATGAAAGAGCAAGGAAAGTCACGATTTCAGCAAGCCTCCAGAGTGCGTCGTCTCGTGGTGGTCAAGACTGATCATGTTATTCATCGATCGGTATACTCACACTGCAAATCGGCCAAAGAACGCTAGTCGTGTTCAAGACGTGTTCCCTCTCTCGTTCGTCACTTTCCTCTTTCTCTGCGTGATTGCCCTTATCCCTTTCTGTCCGCTTCATTCGTGAACGCCATTGTCGGTCACCGCCTGCGGTAAGTGATGACCGTCGTCTTCGTGCTGCAAGACAGCTCCTGTGAGGACGAGTTAGTAGACGAGATACCTTTGTCGTGCCCGCAGTCTTCCTCACCAGTAGTATCTTTTATGCTCTTTTGCGGACGCGAGTCTTCTCCGGTGAGCCCCTCAACAGACGCCTTGTCCTCATCATCGTCGTCGTCAGACCGCTTTCTCTTAGCCAGAGGCTGACCCTCCTGAGATGGGTTCTCAGCGGGAGTGTCAAGAACATCAGACGTGCTGGCAGACTCACCGTCATCAGCATTTGCTCCCTCAGTGGAAACGAAGTACTCTGGCAGGTATTTCTGGTAAGCCTTCTCATCCTTTTCAAGGAAAACGCAGAAGACGACCCGCTCCATAATCCCCTGATTCTTGTCCAACCAGATCTTGACCTCGTCTACAGCGGTTTCGGCAGCCTCATCTGATGGGTATCCATAAACTCCAGTACTGATACAGTTGAAAGCAATGCTCTTGCATTCATTGTCTTTGGCCAGATCCAAGCACCGTGAATAGCAGCTTCGAAGCAAGGTCTCATGTTCTCCTGATCGTTTGGTACTTCCGTAGACTGGGCCGACGGTATGTATGATCTTTTTGCAGGGAAGCTTGTATGCGTCGGTGATCTTGGCGTCGCCTGTGTCGCAGCCGTTCAGTGTACGACATTCTTTCAATAGACCGGGACCTGCTGCTCTGTGGATAGCGCCGTCAACACCTCCTCCTCCAAGAAGCGACTCGTTGGCTGCGTTAACGATGGCGTCGATTTCGAGCTTGGTAATGTCGCCGCGGTAAAGCGAGATGATGTCGTTGTGGGCTGATGTCGCGTTCTTGATCGGCGAGGACGACGGTTCCAGCTTCTTCGATTTGTAAAGAGCCGTCAGTGTTGGCATGGCATCGAGTTTCGTAATATTGGAGGCCATTCTTGAAAGCAATGGCATTCCACCAAGCTTGAGTAACCGAGAGCTAAGGTTCCTACGTGTGTCAGTCGGGTTTCGACTTGTACCAGATCGTGTGGATATCGTTACTGGCAAGATTGAACTGCCGAGAGTGAAGGCTATGCGACGTGGCGTATCGAGATATGAGACGGCGAATAGTGTGGCTTCGATGTCGATTGTCGTGTCAAGTTGTCGAGGGCTGATGTTTGTCTTTCCAGATTTCCCCAGGAAGGATGACGTGAAGTGGTGTGTTCCCCGCACTTCCCCAAATACGGTAGGCACCATCAACATACGACAGCATGTGACAGAAGGATGCTCAAAGCTCACAGCAAGAAGATCGCGAACCATAGGGCTATGTCAATCATCAAGATATATTGTTCTGAAAGGGGTATAATATGTAACAAAGCCTAAGAAGGAACGCCCTCGTAATCCCAACCACCATCACCCATTCTCTTCCTGCTTCTTCTCCTTTTATTCGAGACTCTGTTGGCTGCCACTTTTGAGAACAGAGTAAGTGCTACGAGGACAAACACAATGACAGCCGCAACAGTTGGTACGGTGACCTCCCTCGCAGTATTGCCAGTGCGTTGTACATATGGGCAAGTCTGATTCGTCCCAGCGACCCAGCATCCGCTGACGTCGAGATCATTGAAGTTGACCCAGATTGAGGTGTCGTCCATGTCCAAATCTCCACTGCTGTGCGCAGACTGCATAGCCGAAAGGAGATAGGCGTTCTCGAGTGCAGTCCTGGGCGCAGCGAAAGTGCTGTTGGCAGGGCAAACCCGACTGACGGCATCGTATGGACCCGACATCTCGGTGGGCGCCCACAGATACGGTTGTGATCCAATGCGACAAGCCGCGTAATGCCGTTCATTACAAGATGTAGTATGCCATTTGCCTCTTGTGGTAAGATTCATGACTGCGCAATGATCGCCAGTGTTCGAGTTATTGTCTGGTGGGGACGAGTCATATGGTTCCCCATTATAAACATACCACGACCATATAGTATCACCCACAAACTGATTGTATGCTGTCGCATTTACATTTGCAGGAACATTGAACAACGTTTGATTCAGAAGCGGACTCGCGCCGCAAGAAGTCGCATTATTGTCTTCGGCCAGCAGGGTGGAAAAGTCGGTTTGTGAGTTTGGGCTGAATTCATACTCGATGATAGCGAAGCTATTGTTTGTAGCAGAGACAGATGTAGTGTTGGCATCGAAGAAGCATCCGCCAGCGACGGTGCCCGAAGCGGTTGGTGAGATAGGATCCACGGCACTCAGATAGCCTGGCGGGAATATAGTCGCACCATCTAGGGATACATCATAGCCTGACATCTGCTGATCTATAGATCCATAGCCGATCAAGAGGCGCTTGAACCGATAAAACTCAAGGTAGCCTTCGGTGGGCCAGCCGCTGTAGGTCTCTAGGTTTCCATCGGGGAGAGTATGCAGATCAAGGTATGCACGATCAGGTTGAAATAGTGTATGGGCGGCGTACCAGCTGTCGTTGAGGTTTGCACGATCTGACCGTATAGCTTCTGGCGTGTACAGATATGAGAAGAGCGTGGAGTTCAGAACATCAGCGACGAAATTACCAGTAGACGGGAGATCCGAGGGTTCAAGTGTTGGATCGTTCCCTGATGGATTGGCGGCAGCGTGAAGGTTCAGTATAAGAAAGTTGATGGTTGCATTAGTGTTGTACCCAGTGGCAGAGAAGTAGTCGGAGAGGATGTGGCCAACGAATCCTAGATCAACAGATGATGTACACTGGTATTGTCCAATTTGATACAACGGCTCTGGTGTAGTAGAGATGATAGTAGGTGATGCGTCCGCAGAGGAGGTAATACTGGTACCCCTTGACTCTGGTGAAGTGGTGCTAGAAGCGACTGCTTGACGAGCGTTCAAGGACGAGCGCTCAGCCGTGGTAACGTACACGTTCTTTTCCGTTCGAGCATTGAGTGCGAAAGACAACTGAGCAGTGGACAGGCTTGATTCAGAAGTCGCTGTTGGTGGGCTAGCAGACGTGGTACTCGAGTCGACTGGCGTGGCAGAACCTAGCATCGCTGGACACAGACTCCATGCGGAACGAGAGTAGTCGTAGTAGACATCCAGGACGAATCGCCGAAAGCCCGCGGCAAGAAGGTTGGAGATACATTTGCGCGCAGCATCATCCTCGTATACATTAGTCGAGAAGCAAGTGCTCAAGGAAACCCCAGCGTGGGTGACGAAGTTTATGGGTATCGACAGGGAGAGGTCGCGTTGTGACTGCAAACATTAGAGTGTCTTGTCTCCATCGCTGAGTCGTATAACTCACGAGTAGAGCAGTAGAGAGGTTGCTGCCAGGGATAGCCGTTGCATCCGGTACATAATGATTCGTAGTGGATGTCATGTTGGAGGTCGGATGCCAGCTTCAGCCCTCATGCGGCTGAATGATGAGGAGATATCGCGACGGTGAATAGGCTACTCATGACGGTCTGTACATAGGACTTACTAGACTACGAACATGAGGTACGAGGTGTCTATCGAGCGGTCTCCAGCCATTAAGGTAATCGAGTGAAGTCGCGCCGGTCTGCGGTATATCTGCGCTATCACAAGTTACGGCCCACCGTCGACGAGATCCGCCAAGTTTTCTTACGGTGGGCCAGATACCCACGTCGCAACTTTTACGGCTCGCTTGAATTCCAGAATGGCGGAGTCGGCCACTCGATTCTGCCGTTTACGTGCTCGAGAAATACAGAAAAGGGAATGCTTGCGTTGGGCATGACTAGAAGAGGCAAAATTTAATCAATTCTTCATTCGCTCGCGGTCGATCCTACACGTGCGAGGCCACCGCTTACCGCGACTTCACACCATCCTTTGCGATCTCGACCATTGACAACCACTTGTCATGTACCATGTTCTGCAGTTCTTATGCGATAACACATCTTGATATATCCTCGCTTGGCTCGATATGTCACTGTTGACAGGCAGATCTGACGCGTGAACACATGCATGGACAATCATACTACACCACAGGTACTGCTACTTCCGCGGCTCCTTTACCGCGTTGCATTTAGCTCGAGCAAAATCGTGCCCATCTCTGGCTCGGTTCAGTCGCTCGTCTCGCCGAACCATTGGCGATTCATCGTCCAGCCATCGATGTCGACTCAAGCAAAGTCGGCGACGGCACCGTTGCATTGTCTCTCCTTTTCCCGCCCTTCCGCTGCCTAATGCAGGTGATCCGCCTGGCCGACCGTCTTTTCGAAGACAGTGCTTAGCTACGCGCTATTTCTCACTGGAGCTGCTTTGGTCCTGATTCTGACTTTCACTCTGGCTTTTCTCGTCTGAGACATTTGCAACTGTACGGCCCGACCCAACTCCATACTGCAAGGACCACAGATCACTCAGAACTACCGAACGCAAAAGCAAGCGCCATCCTGCTCCATATCGAGTGGCAGGCAAGCAGAGTAGTGTCATGCGCCACAGGAGAGGGAGCCAGTAGTGGCTTTGCGCGAAAGAAGACCGCATACGAGTTATCTAACCTTGATATCCATCTGCCTGCGGGCGACTCAGAATAGAATACGATGCCCATTTGAGTGGTGCTCCTGGATTTTGGGACTCCACAACTTCCTCGACTCCTGCATGAGGCCCTTTGTTCCTTCTGCCGCGGTTCTACAGTATGCATGCATGAAGCAGGTCGAGTCGAGGTCGCGTCCATATCAGGATCGAGGGCCCACATAAAGGAAGCGACTTGTTCGCTTTTGCTCGACTCGCGCTTCTTCCGTACTGTACGAAGACAATCAACCAGGCCGCAAGCGAGGTGTGTCAGACTTGGTTGCATGAACATGTCAGTTGTACAGACAGTCGAGCCGACAAGACTTGATCAATGACTGGACACAAGTCACGATCGCGATTGATTGAGAAGAGCTGAATCTTGCTGACAGCAATCCTTTGACGATCACAAACTCCAGACCCTCGCTATGATCCCGCTCCGGAAAGACAGTTGTTCACCTGCCAGGCCGATTTCCGATCGGAGGTAGAGCTCGCTGCACAGTTATTTGATAGGAACCGGTCATACTGGGTCATACTGGGTCATACCGGGTCATACCACCGGCCACGCACCACGGGCACAACAGGTAAATCAGGTGAGCCTTGATGTCTTCAGTCACGATACCAAGCTGCTCTCCCCAACGCTCCCATCCATCATCTGCACAATACTCTGCCAAATACTTCTCTTACCAAGAAACAAATCATCGCCAACGGTTCCCATGTCTCTCATTTTGCACCGTTTCGATTGTTATAGCGACACCGTTTTGTCTCGTTATTCGTTAAGATGACTGTATCATTTGCACGTTTATCGATTTTCCGCAACGATAGAGCGACACCGCAAACCGTTTGACTTGTTTCTCCAAAACACAGTTGTCTCTGCCCACCTCATGGCCGCCCTGTTTTCGTTCTTTCCCCCACGGCCGTAGATAGACAGTATATCGAACCTCGAAACAGTAATCGCAACGCTCACTGTCTTGCTATACAAGACCAGTGATTCCGTATCGGGACGTTCGAGCTGCTCGACGTGTGTTTGAGTCGTGCGCTCTCCTTATCCCACTCAAGCTCGCACTGTTGCCAACTGTTGCCGTCTTACCTGATCGGCAACTCGTTCACCTGATGAGACCATGTCGACAGAACAATCTTGTCATCATTGGGCGATCATGGACCCTTGTGGACCAGAGCTCGATGGGAGCACACTCTGACCGGTGCGGGAAGGCCCGTCTGTGTTCTGATCTGTAAGGTAGTGTGAGGGAGCTTTATTCGCGCCGAGCATCCCGATCCAGAACCCTGTCTGAGGTTTGCTGGGCGGATCTTGGTACACGTCTTTGTTGCAAAAGTATTGCAAAAGTAAGAAAGAACATGCAGTGGCCTCTACAGGTGAAGAGAAATTTCTATGCGCGCAGCAAGTCACCAGGACAGTAAGAAGTAAGCGATGACGAGGTGGGCTGCTGACATGAGCAAGATTCGTCCATGAGCAGACGTTACAAACTCGCTTTGTGCAGTATTCGGTTATAGGCTTCAGTAGATAAGCAACGAGCAAAGTCACCTCTGTCATTCTTTTTCAATATATGGATTCGTGGCTTCCACAATGAAAAGCAATCAGGTAAAAAGTGATGAAAGTGACTATTGCGTCTTGTAGGCAGGATGACTGCACAGGCATCTCCTCGCGCAGCCGCGGTCTTCGATGCGCCACATTGAAAGCCATCTGGGTCTCCTGCGCCGCTTGCGTCGTTCGCACCTTCGGCTCCGCTTTAGTGGTGACGCCCCTTACCATTGCATTGGAAGCAATGTGACTCGCTTCCAAATACTTGCTGTGCACTACATGCCTCAAGTCACTTGCGTGAGATAGCAGAACAAAGAATCGTCACAGTAGGCAAGGAAGATGGAGTAAAGTGATAGAAGTCTGAATTGATGTGATATGATAGTAAAATGAAACACAAGCGAGTGCGGGTATATTCTAAGCCCAAAGACTTCCTCCGTATCCTCCACAGCGGGTATTGCCAATGCCATTCCCAGTCACCTCCTCTAAAGATCCCAAAGCCCAAACGCCACGCTGCCCAAAAGTCCAAATGTCGTAATAGATGATTGACCAATACGCTTACGCGTTGATCATGGACGACAGGCGCATGCGCTCCTTAGGCGACTCCGATTGGTCGCGCTCAGGCGCCTTGTGCTCGAGCGATGGGTCGATGCTGGCCAATGGGGAGCGGAGCTCGCCGGTGTGGTTTGGCTTCATCTCGCCGAAGCTTGGAAGCTGGAGCTGGTGGCCGTGCTGGGCGTGGGCGGACATTGGGTGTTGCTGGTAGCCCATGGTAGTTGGGGTGTGGTTGTGGTGTTGTTGCTGGTCCATCTGGGCGTAGATGTGTGGGAGAGGAGACTGCTGCTGGTAGGAGTGGACCTGTGGAGCGGCGAACTCTTGCGAGTGGCGGTAGGCTTGCATCGAGTATGGGTTGAAAGCCTCCTGGAGCATCTGTGGGCGCTTCATGCCGTCGTGACCCATGTGGATTTGGGCTGGGACGTTGTAGTCCTCCTCCTGTTGGTAGCCTGGAACGTGGAGGCGCTGGTTCTGCATGCCTGGAGTGCGCTGGGCGGAGAGAGGAGGAAGGTCAAGTGGAGAGTTCATTGGGTATGGGGAGCGGACGCTGCCGGCGGAAGAGTCGGAGATCAGAGATGGAGCACCCTCAGCGGAGAGCTGAGAGTAGGCAGATGGAGATGGAAGAGGAGTCTCGAAGCGGCGAGTCATTGGAGCGGCCTGGAGGTGAGGAACCATGAGGTTTGGTGGAATGTGAGCCTGCTGTTGGTAGATGGCTGGGAGCTGCTGCTCGTAGTAGGTGCGCTGGGCCATGCCTTGCTGGTAGTACATGGCGTGCTCGGGCATGCCACCGTGCTGAGCGATCATCTGGTTGGCAGTGCCCATTGGGCCCTGTGGGCGGCTGTCCATCTCGGCGCGGCGCTGCTGGTTACGTCTTCTGCGGTTCTGGCCACCGTTCCACCAGTTCTTGACTGCATTGTCGCTGCGACCATGGAGTCTGCGTGCGATCTCAGCCCAGCGCTTGCCCATCTCGGCGACCATCTGCTCAATGAGGGCGCCTTCCTCTGGGGTGATGGGGTCGTGGTTGAGATGAGGCTTGAGGTTCTGGTGGTAACGCTCACGACATTGCTTTGGAGAGCGGGTCTGGATCATGGAAGAGATGCGAACCCAGTTGTGGGCGCCCTGGGTGTGGACGAGGTTGAGGAGGATAGAGTCCTCGGCCTGGGACCATGGACCTCTCTTGTGTGCAGGCATTGTGATGTATGGAAGTGGGGTGTTCTGGTGGATGGTTAGCAATGAGGTCGTTAGGGTAACACCCTTGGAGGGGTCAGGTGGATAGACGTACTGTTAAAGAGTGTGGTAGAGTTGGCTGGTATAGATGTATAGTGGATGTAGTAGTAGTGGTATGGTATAGCGTGGTAAGGAATGTGAAGCTCGAAGCGTTGGATGGTCAGTTGCAACTGATGCGGGCAGGAGCGTTTATGTAGCAGATGCAGGAACAGGTGAGGATGTTTGATCGGCTGAACAGTTGGCAACTGAAGGTCCTTATGTAGAGCGGGCCCGTTATGGGTGGAGGTTAGGGGTCGTTTCCGTTTTGGAGAGGCTGTTTTGGTCTAAGATGATGTTTTGGCGGATTGGGACGTGATAATCTGTTCTAGGACGCAGGGGAGAGCATGGACGTCAGACAGCGACGTTGGAGATAGGTCCAGAGTCTCGGACGCGGATGAGCAACGATGATGAGAAGTGATGGACACCGTTGACGGATAGGAGGCCGTTGAAAGTCTCTGAAATATGACCGGTGGCCGTTGGATATAAGTCAGCGGATCGGTTGCAACGTCGCGAGTGCAAAGATGGGCAGATGGGCGGGAGGAGGAACGGTGTTGCATAAGGCGAGATGTCCGGAGAGTTTTATGCCTGGGCGCGGTGGATGAGGGGCAGCGAGGGGGAATCGCAAAAGAAGCGCGACTCGAGTGAATTTTGCGCGGTACTTGGTACTCTAGCACCGTGACCTTTTTTGGCTGTAGGCGTACGTCAGTAGCGCAGCGTCAAAGTTCACCCAAAAGGCATATCCACAGCAGGAGACCGCCTCCTGTTGCTTCGGGAGGTGGGTGGTGTGGTATGCCTGGCGGGCGTGGGAATTGTTCGGCTCGGGTTATCCATGCAGGACATGCTCAGATGCCATCAGAAGAGAAATCCACCTTCACAACCCACATCTCTACTACTGCAAGGAGTGGAGTATAGGCGCGCGGGCCTCTTGTGCAGGCCGACCTCTTTCGGTCGCCTCGATCCCTGCGAATTGCTTAGCTGCATCTGATGCTCCCCAAAGGCCAAAAAGAGTTTTGTCCTCGTGTGCTTTTTCCGCGATTGTTACGGCGCAATGAATCATGAAGCTGATTCGGTACTAGGCCACATACGCTCGCAGTAGTAGTCCATCTATCGTCCATCTATCGACTCGATCTGGTGAGACCTCCAGCACTATGCAGCACGTGGTTTTTTCCAGGAATCGACGGTTCTGCAGCGTCTGGCAGCACAACGTCCTCCCGTCTCTCAATTTGCAGCTCAATTTCTGAGACGTCAACCCGTTGCAACGTCCATTAACTGACGACGTTGACATCACAACATCAATGAAACTGTTTTGATTGTCTCTATTATTGCCCTTCTAGCAAACAAAGTCGCAATCAGATGACTGAGGATACAGGCGACTATCGGAATACAGTACTCTACTAGTAGTCACTGCTCGTACCGCGCAGTCTAGACAGCCATTCGCTCGGAGTGGCCGGCGATCGCTGATGATAGCGCGCAAAAGCCAAGCAAGTATCTTGCGACTCGGGCATTCGCAGTACAGTAGCATCATGCAGCACCTCCAAATTGGTCGGATCCGGCGTAGCGCGTCACGTAAAGGGTATCGATACCGTACAGGAGAGTTGGTTGGAATTGCGCGGATGTGGAGGGAAGACAACCTCCTTGTACAAGGAGTGTGTGGACACTATTCGTGCTGCCGGAACCCGAAAACCCTCCTGCTGTCGTTTCGTCTGGTACAGCGCTCCAAAAACAGCCTGGCCGCGGTCCCGTATACCGCTACCCGCCGCTGGGACCGCGCAAAGGGTGCAAAGCGTGGGTGGCTTCAGAGCTACTGCGCGAACTGCAGAGCACGGGATGCCTCTGTACCATACAACCGCTCACATTGAGTCATTTTGACTTTTGATCACGGCACGGATGCGCCAACGTTGACAATTTCGTGCTCAAGGGCCGGATACACCCGCTAGCGACAACTGCTTTGGCCAAGGTCGATCGAGCGCGCTTGTCAGTTCAGCACAGCAGTCAGGCCGAGGACTCACCAGTGCGTAAGAGATGACAGCATATGAGATCGGAAGACAGCGCTCTGGAGGCCCGCTCAGACCGTGCATCACCATGGCAGTTATCCTACTCGGAGTCTGAGTCGGAGTGCTCCCCAGACAGCAGCACATCACCAGGTCTACAGAGTACGACTGTCGATCTATGAAGACGGCCGCGTTCCGACTTGATAAGACAGCTTGATGGAATAGTGACGATCACGGTCATGCAGCCTCGTCCGCAAGCGACGTAACTATTTCGCAAACGGTACGAGAGGAGCGCATATGTCCGTCCACGTGAAGCGACGCCTACCAGCCTGCGCCAGACTGGATCCTCTTTCGCGTCGACTGCCTTGATTGTTGTTAAGGAGTATCTAGTCGTAGTTCGACGCATACCAACACCTAGCTTGGACGCTCTGTATGCAACGCACGAAACTTAAGACGCTCCCTATCTTGATCGCGACTGGTTCAAGCAGGATTGTTCGCAGCTTCTGGCAAGGTGAGGTCGGCAATTCTCGCTTCAGAATCCGAGTCTGACAAATTCCATACATGAGCGTCCCGATAAGGACTAGTGCGGAGATCCCACGCAGAATCAGAAGGGGAAGATGCAGGCGAGCCATTTAGGAAACAGGCAACCTCGATTCCGCGCTAACACCGCTCCCTGCATCAAATGCCAAGTTGCGCGCGTCCTGAGTCGAGTCACCTCGTTCCGACTCTCCCCTCGCCCTCGATTCCTTCGCTAGAACTTGTTATTGTTGTTGGTCCGCATGTACAGATACAGTACCTACGTAGGTATAGATTCATCTCGATCCTGGCCGCCGAACGCGTGAGACGACAGACGCCACAAAGATCCTACGGCACGTCAACAACGCGTGGTGTATCTATCTCGATTGATCTACTGTAGGTACCACCACGCCACCACTCCCCTCTTTTGCAGAAAGGCAGACCAGAACCTGAACCCACGGCTCGAGTAATCCAACAACCACGTCAAGAGCAATATGGCTCTTCTCTCTTCTGGCGTCCGTTCGCGCTGCAGCCCTCTTTCCTTCACTTTCCAGTCGTCATATCTAATGCACTGCACTGTCTGCACTGCAGATGTATACATGCCCCGCTTCCACAAATAGAACAGCCCCCCAAACCCTGGCTCTCACGGCTACAGCATTACAGATTTCAGTTAGATGGATCTTGCAGTAGGTGCTGCACTGTGGTCGTCTTCTGGTAAGCGGTACATCCATACATGGGAGCACGCTCGATCCTCTCTACGGCCGAGCTCCTTCCCTACTTTTTGCCTAGAGATATGGCGAACGGCCCAGATCCGCTGGCGTGGTTGCCTAACGGTGTCCGTCGACGAGCCGTCCCGGTCGATCTAACGTTCGATCGACATGATCTTCCTTGCTCATCCACCATTGGTCCCTGTTTTTTCTGTGTGTGGCCTCGATGTGCCAACGACTGCCTGCTTTGTGCATGGCGACAAATTCATGTACAAATGCAGCGGGTTTCATTAGAAACATGACCGTTGTCCGATGTCTCTCGAACACCAGTTCATGCTCTTTTTCTGAGACCAGACGGCCCGTGGCCGTATACAGAGCGACTCGCTCACGATCGGACTGCTTAGCCGTACCAAGCCTGGGCTGATCCAGTCTGCCCTACCTTGAGCTCCTCATTTGCTTGAGCAAATTTTCTCCTTCAGAGAGCCTACACCCAGAGAACTGCTAGTGCGCTCTCCACCAAAAGCAACCCCCAATATTGCTGCGTGCGACCAGGCCTTCTCTAACTCGTCAACAATAGTTGCTCGGTGGTCATACACGTTCCATTTGAATCCTACGCTGACGTCGTTTGCGGCTCAAATGGCACAGTACGTTATACAGCAAGTTGTTAACCCGTCATGATGCTGACAGATCTACAACCGGCAACGGCACCCAGCCATTTAACGCTCTCAATCGTCACTGAAGATAGCTACAGAACTCCTTGTCGGCGTAAGGTATGCTCTGACCGAGCGAGATGCCACAAGTGCAAAACCAGGCTGATCCACACGAGAATATACGGGAATACCAAGACGGGCCGGCTCATCTTTCTGGTGCATGCACACAATCTATGCCACACGACCCTTCTCCGACAGAGTGGGAGGCCGTCCCCGACCATCTGGTCAAATTAATTGCTTGATGCTCAGTGCTCACCAACAAAGCCAAGAATCACCACGGTCCAACTGCGGATTCTTCTCTGCAAGGGAATTTGATTTCTCTTGCAGAGACACAATCTATCATGCACATGATTCATTACTGCACGTGAGCAATGACCGCACAGCAGCGCCGCCTTCATCTATTCCCGGGCGTCTGTCATTTGTCATGTCAATCAACTTGACACGCTCGTCATCAATCTATTCTTTGCAGCAAGTTTCACCTATCATCTGTTCTTGCTGTTCGACATCGTGTAATAACCTTCAAACAGCAATTGCGCCATCCCCCACACGAGCCAGCTTTCGGATCCAACGGTCTCCGTTCTGACAAGAGCGGGATACCGTAACCTTGAGTCAGTACTCAATGATCAGCATCAGGGCATTGATCGACACCCCAATGGCCTGGATTGGATAGATCTCAAATACTTGCTCTCACTCGCATTAGAGTCCCTCGACGATGCATATCAGGGCAGACCTGAGAATGCCGTTGAGCGGCATCACTCCGCACATGCGCTCCAGGTACTCGTACACATTCTTACAACAGCCTGACGTCGCCACTCCCCATTGAGACACTGCAGCGAATCGATCGTCGGTTAGTCGAGTCGAGCTCGGCTTTGCCCTCACTGCTCTGATTAGACGTATGACGATCTGGACTCTGATGACCTGCATAATCGACAAGTCTGAAACATGCGCCTCAAGTTACTCATCATTGAGCTGCAGCACCACCACCGCGAGACATCCCAATCTTGGCTCCATGTCATGGTACGGCCCGTGATGGCGACAACAAGCAGATCTATGTCTCAACCAGTCGTCTAGCAAGGACCCCTGTGCCTATGGCATGAACTATCAGGGATCAAGCTACGATAACATGGCTCAGATATCAATCCTGCTTGCAATAGCTCGATGCGGAAAGCAGATGGCCAACTAGGCACGTCGAGACACTTGCTACGTAAGAGAGACGTCTTTGCCGTTGTAGGCCGCCATTGTGCTGGGTCTTGTTGGCAGTATGTCAAGCATGTATGTTTCAGGCTGTTTCCACGCCTGCTCAAGAGCTAGCATGTCAGACTGAGGGCAAGAATTCGTTCCGGAAACGAGACCGACAAGCTGCGAGGCATGAAATCTGCGACTGCAGATCATGAATTTGCATTCTTGAGACAGTTGTGGAATGAGAACAAAGCCCTCGTTGCACTCGGCCGTGGTCTCAGGTGTGCATTCGTTGCGACCATGCCCTGGTAAGTCTTCCCGTTCGACGTCTCACATCTGCATTCGATACTGCGGAATCAGGCAAGTCCTCTCATTCTCATTCTCGTTCTCATTCAGGAAGTGCTATGCTTCGCATCGCCAGTCACTGTTGCGCACGATCAGGTCAGTAAGACACGGATCGTGACCAAGGAGTCATCACCGATGAATCAAGACTTGCTGACCTTTAGTGTCGTCACGCTTTCATCCTTTTTAGCGTCCAGTGCAACTCGGGAACATGCGAGTTTGATTGCGTACAACAAATCTTCGTCGACCGAGACGCCCTGTGCTTCTGTGTGGATGAGCTCTGTCGTTGTAGTCGGACTGGCGAGCTCTTTACTTCTGTGTAGGTGATTCCTTCCTCCAGATCGATTGTCCTTTCTGTCCTCCCAACACCCAGACGTCGTCCGGATAAGTGATGGACATGCCAGATGAGCCCGTACATCCTTTGTGCGAGCGCTTTCTTACCAATCTCTCCTTCTCTCCAGAATTCGGTCACGTCGAAATTCTACCAGACCCAAATCTGTAAGCGCTTGTCATCGATATCAACACATACGGCTCGTCGAATGGTCAACCAGGATTTGTCACGACTTGCCGCTTGACGTCTAGCACATCTCGTGGTCTACATTGCCTCTTCACTTGCGCTTCGGTCTTGTGATTCTTCGTTGTTTGTTCACAGCACAAGAGCCACATCATGTGTATTGCTGGAGTATTGCATAGAGCTACGGTAAGTCCAAGAGCAGAGACCGAATCTGACCTTCTGCCAACTGACAGTAGTGCCCTTACTCGCAGGTGATCTTCATGCTGTATCTTCGTGAGTATGTGTTCGTCCTTCGGTGTTCGTCGTTCATTGAAAGTGCTGCATGCTCAATCCGTTCACCTTAATAGGCTCGGTCATGATCTCCTCTCATTCTCGAGGTACAACCTCGGTTGACTGGGTGTCGAAAAGTACGATAGTGCCTCCAGGCATGATATCATCAATGCGAGTGATGAGGGATGATGTGTAGTAGAAGCATTGAGGCTTTGTTCATTTGAATTGGGAAAGAAGCCAACCCTGAGCGTACCGCAAACGTAGCCTCAGTATCGCCCAACACGCACAAGGGGTTCTCAACAGCAATTCACGATTTACACCGTAGCAAGACAACGACAGATCTGACTTTCTTTTCATGGTTGATGCGCTATCAGTAAATTGAACACGATGAGGTAAGGTATAGACCTGAATACATCCACTAGGCTTCATTGTGAGCCAGACGCATAGTCCATCGACGTCATCAGCGGATCTACCCGCACATGTGACATGGCAGGACTTATTAGAAGGTCCCAGCCGCAACCCCTGCGCTCCACCATCAGCCCAAGGATCTTCATATATTTCCACTTATTACCCTCATGTCGTTCTTCCAATTTCTCGAAGTTTTCGAATTTTCCAGTATATCCTGAGAAGAAGGTCGAAGTCGAAGTCTCTCTCGAAAGCAAAGCAAAACCTATCGTCAACGGCCTTGCGATACAGCCACCAGATACACTTTCCGCGGCAGATTCCACGACGTCATCCGGGGACTCGCGGTTAACATCTATGGTTCACATTATTGTATTAGAAATTGACATAGAGCATTATCATCATGGTTTAGGTCAGAATCGGCATTGAGTGTGAGTAGACAGGTAGGTCGGTGGCAGACGGCAGCAATCGCCTACGTAGGTGTCCATTGGCGCAACTTTATGATATAGTATTCAATACTCCTGCTAGATTTGCTTTCTGCCACATCATTGCTTCAGCCCTCCTTCACAACGTTCCTCTCGTACATCAGCCGGTATGGATCACCAATATGGTGACGGGATTACGCGGACCAGCAGTGGTCGAATGACCTACTATCCAGATGGTCTACCGCCCAATATGTCTACTGCACCAATCATCGAACATTCGAATCCACGACCATTTTCTGCGGCTGAGACTCTTACCCCTCGACCATCTGACTCTGGCTTGCAAGGCAGCACCAGGGCTTCATCTGAAGTCGACGATCCTAAGGCGAAGAGAGCCAATGACGAACTTGCCGACCAGGACAGAGATTTGGAGAAGCAGGAGACCAAGGACAAATCAAATGGTGAAGACAGCAAGGATGAAAAAGATGAAGAGGAGCAGAAAGACCCTAATCTCATCGAGTGGGACGGCCCCGACGACAAAGTAGGTCGAAACGCCTGTCTTTCGGAAAGCAGCACTAACAGCAAGTCAGGAAAACCCCATGAACTGGCCTAACAAAAAGAAGTGGCTCGTCACTGTCACCATGGGCATCGTGACCTTCAGTGTAACCTTTGCATCCTCTGTCTTCAGTACCGCGACGACTCAGGCCTCTCAAGAATTCGGACTCTCGCAAGAAGTCATGATTCTCGGCACCTCGCTCTTCGTGCTAGGATTCGCCTTTGGTCCTCTGGTCTGGTCCCCGATCTCCGAGCTCTACGGACGCAAGACTCCTCTCTTCATCGGCTTCTTCTGCTTCGCCATCTTCCAGATCCCGGTCGCCGTGGCTCAGAACGCCTACACCATTTTCATCTGTCGCTTTTTCGGTGGCTTCTTCGCCTCGAGTCCTCTGGCCATTATTGGTGGCGCCATGAACGATTTCTGGGATCCGGTCAACCGCGGTATTGCCGTCGCCCTTTTCGCCGGCGCGACATTCATCGGTCCTGTTGCTGGTCCCATCGCCGGCGGCTTCATCGTGGACTCGTACCTTGGCTGGCGCTGGACGGAATATATTACCGCAATCATGGCATTTTTCTTGGGCAGCATCGGCTTTCTGATCATCCCAGAGACCTTTGCGCCTGTACTGCTGCAACGCCGCGCTAAGAAAATCCGCTTCGAAACTCGCAACTGGGCAATCCACGCCGCTGCCGACGAACAACAAGTCGACTTTAAAGAGCTCGCGACTAAATACCTCCTCAAGCCTTTCCAGATGCTTGTCATGGAGCCCATTCTCATCCTCGTCACTCTCTACATGGGATTCATCTACGGTGAGTGTTCTTTGGAGGAGCTATCCGAATGAATATAAAATACTAATTCCGTCAACAGGCTTCCTCTACCTAACCTTCGAAGCCTATCCAATTTCCTTCCAACAAACACGAGGCTACAACGCCGGCGTGGGCAGCCTGCCCTTCATCAGCATCGGCGTGGGCGTGGTGATCGGCATCCTGATCATCGTCTACTTCAGCAAAACGCGCTTCGCGCGCGCGCTGGAAGAGAACGGCCACGTGGTGCCCGAAGAGCGCCTCGTGCCCATGTGCATCGGCGCCGTGGTGCTGCCCGTCGGCATGTTCTGGTTCGGATGGACGTACTACCCGTCGATCTCGCCGTGGCCGCAGATCATCGCCGGCGTCCCCATCGGCTGCGGTGTGCTGCTCATTTTCTTGCAGGGGCTGAATTACATCATTGATGTCTACAAGCAGAATGCGAATTCGGCCATCGCGTCCAATACCTTCTTTCGTAGTTGGTTGGGTGCCGGCTTCCCTATGTTTGCGACTGCGATGGTGAGTCGCTGCCCTTCCTTTTCCCCTATCTGTTGGAAGTAATCAGTAGCTAATCATTCGTGCAGTTTACGAATCTCGGCATCAACTGGGCCATGACTGTGCTCGGTTGTCTGTGCGTCGTCCTCATCCCTGTACCCTTCATTTTCTTCTTCTACGGACACAAGATCAGGAGTTACAGCAAGTTCACGTCGTGAGCTACGGGGGGGAATAGACTTTTATATATTTATCGATACCCGCAAGATAGAACCTTTTCATTTCATGTACAATAATGTACCGTTTAGAACATCTGCTTTGATACAAATCCTGCTCACGGGTGGTTCGCAGACCCTGATAATGGCTTCGACATTACCCACGATAATAGGCGTGATTTGGTATCAGATCAAACAACACAAGGAGAATCCATACAAGCTATCATCAATTACCGATGCAGGCAAGAGAGGCTTGATCTCCTTCGCCAAGGCCGTTGGATTTCTTGATGTCGAAGTTGCGTGAACACCTCGCTGTGGTAAGAAGTCACAGAGTGAGAGTATTGAAAGTCAACTCACTCGCAAAACACACCATCCTTCAGATGATAGATCATTGGTCATTCGATCCCCCGATTCTGTTATCGTTCCGTTATGACTCTATCAAGATTCGTCACCATATCCTCCACAGTTTCCAGAGAAAGGCATCAATTCATCTATCTAGACAGTGGTATCTTCGAAGCAAACATGGAAAACCGTAAATCACTCAGTGGCTACAATCTTCTCTCCATTGAGAGCCACTGGAGTCCCCTCCCTATTGGGCGCTCTGCCCCTCGGCACCTTGTCCAACCAGATATCTCCACCCTCACCGTCCAACCATCGCCGCCACGCCTCGTCGTATGCATCCTCTAAATCACTGACCCATCTCCGCGTGTCGAACAAGGCGCTCGTCCATCTCGCATCGGTGAGCATCTTCCTCAACTCCACCAACCGGCCCTGACCGAACCCGACTCTGCCCTCCGACGAGTCACGAGGGTATTTGAGTCCACGACCGAGCTTGATAGCCATTTCCTCGTATTCCTCCTCCGATGTAGCGATAAGATCCCGCTCAGCGTTCGCGCGGTCCGGTTGCGACTTCGGCAGTGCGCCGCGGAGGATGCTCGCAGCCATACGCGAACACATCTTGTAGTCGTATCGCGGCAGCGTGAGCAGCGGTGTGCCAGACCACAGCACGTCCGCAGCGGTCGTATGCGCGTTACACTCCGGCGTGTCAAGGAAAAGGTCGCACACACGGGCACGCGAGATGTGCAGATGCTTGGGCGCGACATCGGTGAAGATAACACGAGAAGCGACATCAGAACCGGCCCATTGGCGAGCAGTACGGAGGAGGTTCGACTCGCCCAAATCGGGGAAGCGCAGGAGCCATAGGATCGAGTTTGGGACACGGGCCAAAATGCGCAGCCACGTACGGAACGTGCTCGGGTCGATCTTGTAGAGCTGGTTGAAATTGCCAAAGATGATTGTGTCGTCCGAAATCGTAGGGAAGAGCTTTTTGCGCATCGCCCATCGCCGGATCTGTTCATCTTCCCAGCCGAGTCTCGGCTCTTGGGAATCCGGCGCGCTTTGCTTGTGGTCACAGCAGAAGAAAGTGTCGCGGCAAAAGATTATGTTCTCGCCGAAAACCCAGTCTTCATTTGCGTCGCCATTGTTATCGTCCTGCATCTGGTCCATAAGATCGACATTGCGCCGCATGGGACGTAGCGAGCTCTGAGGAATGGCTGTGTCATCTGCTAGCAAGTAATCGCACCACTCGGCGCCTAGGGTACCGGCGAAACCCATAAAGGACATTTGAATCGGTGCGGGTCTTGCAGCAAAGACTTCATTGCGGGCACCGCGAGTGTAACCATTGAGATTGACAAGAATGTGGATGCCGTCTTTGACGATCTGCTGCACCAAAGCTTCGGTGGACCAATTGCTGGCATCAACAAAATGCGCAGCTTCTGCTTCAATCTGCTGGCGGTGAACAGAGTTGTCACTTGTAGTAGTGGCATAGCAAAAAGCCTCTACCCGACGAGTATCATGCATGCCAAAGACAGACTGCATCAAATGAGCTAGAGGATGATTGTTGAAATCGGAGGAGATGTATCCGACTTTGAGCTGCGGCAGCGGTGGTTGAGGTGGCGTATAGACTTGCACGGGCAACCAAGGAGCTCGCAAGGTTGACGTAGAGATTCTGTACCCATTGCGCTGTGAGATGAGTCTGACTTGCTGTGCAGTCACCGGACTGGTAAAAGTATGAAAAGGTAGCAGCGTCGGTGCGGAAGGTACAGTCAAAGCTGTTGGAAGATGCGGTCGGTTGTAGCTGCCGAGAGATTTCTCCTGCTTTTTGACGTGCTTGTCTTGGTACCAATGCCAGCCTATGCGACGGACCATGCGTTCGACCAACCTGAGGAGTCTCGCGCCCTCGAATTTTGTTCCCGCCCAGGCTTTCAAAGTCTTGCGATAGATCTGTATGCGAGATTCTGCGGTTCTGGAATCATCTTCCAGTGCCACCATTTGCTGGGTGAGATGTCTGACCAAAGTTGGCGTCAACAGGCCCATTCCCCAGTCATCACCCTCGGTCAACTGTTTCTCTACGATGTCGATGACTCTCTTGATCCATCCTGAACCTTTAGCACCGGATTGTGTTGCGTCCAAAAGCATGCCTTGTTCGTCAATGTGCCAACGATCTAGCTTGCCGCCATTCTTCACGATACCGCCCCGAGATTTCCAGCCACAAACAGAATTGAGGGCATTTGCAAGACCACACACCGCTTCGGCGAATTGAGGGTTGACCTCGACGGCGCGACCGTAGTACTCAATAGCCTCGCTGATCCTACCCTTGTCTTTGACGGCATTGGCCAAATTCGCGAGGGCAATATCAAACTTGCTGTCACATGCGACCGCTCTCTTATACATCTCAATCGCAGCATCCAACTGGCCAATGTCTTTGAGCAAGCTGCCAAGGTTGGTGTGGAGGTGAGCATGGCGTTGATCAAGAACCAGACCGTAATTATAGTAGGCGAGAGCCAGCGCGATGCCACTTCCAGGTATAACACCTGGAATTCTATGCTCAGTGTGTTGATTACGGCGAATCGAGGGTGCGACCGGTGCGGATTGTTGGACACCAGCAAGAAGTATGCCGACATTGTTCGCAGTGGATGGACTCGGCTGCAGCGAGAGCGACAAGTAGTACAGTGCAAGTATCTCCCGCACACCAGAAACCATGCTTCCACACTCTGATGCGCGTGAGCTGGTCGACATACCATCTTGAAAGATCTTGGCAAGTGACAAGAGTGAATTGCTTGTAGTCATGATGGCGCTCTTCTTTGTAAAGCTCTGTGAATCTGCAGACATCCAATGTAGACCAGGCAGATCTCCTCGACACGGAAAGCATAGACTCGCTGTCTGGATTGCCTGGTCAGGGTGAAGAAGTATAGGATCTGTACCGTGGTCGGCAGAGGTACCAGGTGCACTGGGTCCCCCCGCGGCTGATATCATACCAAGTATCTGCGTGATCAATTCTTTGACGCTCTTGTATCTCCGACTGGTAGCAATGAGTACGGCGTCCTCGAACGATTTTGCGGCGCCCGCATTGTCCCCTTGCGAGTATAGCATGTTGCCCTTGGCATGGACCAATGCAAGGATTCTGCCATTGTCGCATCCCGGAATAGCAAATCCACTAGAACCAAATCCAGGCTCAGTGGAGGCAGAATCTGACCGGTCTGCGAACCTGACTTGATCATCTTGTACTTGGTAATCGAAGTGAATGCGATCAGACTTCTCGGATAGGCTAGGAGATTTGCTAATGGACGAAGAAACTTCGCTGAGTTGGTCAGATGAGCGCTCGTTCTCAATTCTCAACGAGCGTTCGACGTGGTCTATAACCCGAACAGCGTCTTTGCTGCGAGAAGAGGTACAGAGCAGTCCCACAAGGTGTTCAACAGCTTCGAAATGATTTGGAGCTTGTCTCACCACCTTCATCCAATTGCGCTCTGCCTCGCTTCGACGATCCAGAGCAAGGAGTGTTGCAGCCAGATTGGATGTTGCCTCAAGATGTTGCGCGTCTAGATCGAGGACCTTTTCGTAGAGTTCCAGAGCCGAATGATACTCACTTAGGCCGTATGCCAGACAACCGCTAAGGTTAAGACCGTCGATCCATTGCCACTCAGTTCGCTCGCACAGATAGAGCATGGACGAAAGAGCAGTTCGAGCCTTGGCAAACGAGCTCGATGTCGAAACGTGAGACCGAGTGTGACCGTGTATCGTGCCAGACGATCTCCTTTGGTGACCGAACTGCTCGCCAGAGTGCCGCTGAGGTAACGATACCCCTCTTTGGGTATGAGTGATATCCTGCGAAACAGAGACCAGCGGCAGTCGACGTAGAGCATGAGAATCGACATCCGCGCTATCCATGTTACGCCTTACCTGACGATCGTGGATCATTGAATCACTAGCAGGTCTGTCATGCGCAGGATCCGCCGTATTTGCTTGCTTACGAGCTTCCTTCTCAACAGATGGTGCATGCCCGGTTGAAGATGATGGGGGCTTGGGGTAGATGCTCGGTCGAGTGTGCTGGCGGGTCTGTTTGCGAACATATTCCAGAAAGGCGAGAAGCTCTCGATATGTTTTCAGCGCAAGATTGAAGACCTTCTCGCGTCCCTGGGGAGACCCCTCGAGACTGGCCAGATTGTGGAATGGTTCCAGATCCGCACCGTGATGCCTATATGTCGGCGCTGCACTGTGGTAGCCAAGCCCAGACTGTGTATAGGCATAAGAGTTTGCAGGAAGCATGGGAACAGATTCATGTCTGTCAAAAGTCTGAGGTTGTAGAGGACTATCGAACCTTGGCTGAGAGACTTGATGAAGGACTTGAGTCTGCTGGGCATGCCAGCCATACAGACCGTCCTGGTAGAAGCGCGGGTCCCGGATAGCGGTCGGTTGATAAGGTGCAAAAGTACCGTCGTAGTAATATGGTCCGTAAGGTCCTTGGAAGTTGATGCCAGAGGCAGTCGGACCGTAAGGTTGGCCAGGATGTTGAATGGCGGTGGCGGCACCTTGGGCCAAAGGGTTGACCATATGCAGAGGTCGCGTTGAGCCTTGATGCAGCGCCGAGTCATTTTGAGGATGCGAGTATGTCGTGGAGTAGGGAGATTGGCCCGACTGAAGAATGACATGTTTCGATGGATTTAGGTCCTGCATGCTAGCTTGATAAGCATTGTTGAGAGTTCCGTTCGGGGTCTTGCGCCGGAGCATGTTTTCTGCTAAAAGATGGTCAGGCGCGCTCCGTGCAGGTCGGAAATGGCCTTGAGATGCTGCATCCCAGTTATTGTGTAGCGTATTGAATTGGGTTCCGTTCGCTGAACCCATGGAGATATCTGAGCTGTTTGAAATCGCATTATTAGTAAATCGTAAAGGTCGTCGCAAGTCGTCAGTCGTATACTGGGTATCATAGTAGGGGATATGCCTCGACATGTTTGGGAAATCTTGGAATGGCTTGACAGTCGCACACTCCATGTTGTAGTATTGTTTCGGAAAGGGATCAAACCCTTGAACACGCGTTCAAGGCCGGCAAGCCGTACCAATTCCAGTACGAGATTTGAGTGACCAGAGTGTGTCCGACATTGCCGAGTCCGCCACAGCAAATCGTATCAGTCCCAACCCATGTACTACCAGTTATTTCAAACCAAGAGTCAATCAGATGGTGGTGCTGTAGTCGTAAGATGTCTCAGGGTCGATAGCGCGGGCTCTGAATGGATTCGACGGTGTTCCTAGTCAAATGACGAGGCAGATGGCGGCTTGGAATGGTGAGGGATGGCAAAGGTTGATCGGATCGATAGATTGGCGCAGTCGAGGTGGTATATGAAATTGCAGGCGCATGCGCGTAACCGTATGTTGCACCACAGAGATACGTCAGGCGACTCGGGATGGGAAGAGATGCATGCGACGAGCCGTATGGTCTGCGTCTTGTGCAACCTCAACGAGCAGTCAATCGGTGTAGATTCAAGAATCCGATTGGTAAAGATGTCGGATTGACGTGCGGTAAGTAGCCTTTTGATTAGACTTCGGATGTGTGAAGGTCGGATGTTTTCGTGACGCGCTGCGGGGCGCGTTTCAGTGTGTAACGAAGTCAGCGTGGTCGCGAGAAACAGAATCCTCGCTATGGATGATCGAGGTTCCTTGAGAAAAGATAGAGGAAGAAACAAGGAGCGGTCAAGCTCGTGATAATGATGGATGTCGCAGAGTCAATGGCCCGCACTGGCACCCTTGTCAATGCAGGCGCAGAGCCAACCAACAGGATTTAATGCCAGAAGGGAAATAGATTGACACCCTGCTCAGGTTAGGGTGTGGCCGACTGAGGCTTAGAACGCACACGGCATGAGCCTGTTTCCCCACACAGGCAGGAACGACTCGATTGATCAATTTCGATGATACCCACCTGCGATACCCACCAGACGGGCTCTTCTTTCTCTTCATTTACGTTCGGATCTTCAGACTTGACCATTTGTCCACGATCCGTATCGGCGTTTCGTGCAGAGGTCGAAATTCAGAATCTTTCGTGCAGAGAAGCCTGTCAGTCCTTCCCACTTTATCGTGTCCCTGTGTGTCTCGGTTAGTGACAGGTTGTCGATCGATACTTCGCAGGTACAGACAGGGATGCAACAAAGCGGCGAGGCTGCCACGCCATGCATAAAGCATAGCGCCATGTGGGACCAGCACCAGCACTGGGGACCAACCAAGACATCGACCTGCTCTTACCGACATGATCGCCAGGCGCATCCATTTTTGCGTCCGACTGAGATATTCGTGGTCGATCCCCGAAAACGACAATGCTCGCTTACACCTGTCAAACACCTCCTGTCAAGTCATTGATATGGCAACTATGCAACATCTGAGCGATTTTGCTCATGTCTAGTATAGCATGTGGCTACAAGTCTATTGTGGTGATCATGATAGACCTTATCTGAAACTATCTCCGCACAGTGCCGATACAAGCTATTGCTAGGAAGAGTTCGCAGATGCTGCTGCGGAGCGATAATCCCATGCATGCACTATCTTGTCCCGCTAGCTGAGTTTAGAATACGGATACATGCTGTCGTAGGTAGCCGTGCTTGGACATATGAAGGTTGTCGTTGGAAGACCGACTTCCAGTCAATTGAAAGACTTGGTTGTAATCAACCATGTCTGTAGGCCGATACATGGACCACTATGTCCACGTCCTCGAAAGGAGAGACATCGCGGTGAGTAGTTGGTCATATCGGTTCTCCTTTGCATCCAAAATAGCCCGAAACCATTGGCCATTCATAGAATGGTGGCGAAGAGCAGAGTGTTGGCAAAGTGATGGGAAAGGGAATGTGGTAGATAAAGAAAAAGGTGAAATGCGAGTGGGAACATTGGGTCCGGAAAGTGCTTTTGAATAGGTATTCATGGTATATCATCAGAAAGCTCTATTAACGCCAGACCCAGGCCAGCTAGGGCATATTTACTCCTCAGGAACTGCAGACTAATTAGTATGTGTTGGACCGACACAGTATTTCTATTACTCACTCTCGATCTCGCCAGCCTTGATGTCGTCAGAGATGGCCTTTGGTGAGCGACCGTCAACCTGGCAACCGGTGGAAAAGGCGGTTCCGACAATCTCCAAAACGGTACCCTTGAGGTCCTTGGCCATCGACTTGTGTCTCATCTTGCGGGCGATCTCAATGATCTCGTCGAGAGGGATCGACTTGGTGTGCTTGATGTTCTTCTCCTTCTTGCGGTCACGTGGAGGCTCCTTGAGGGCCTTGATGACGAGGGAGGAAGCCGATGGGACGACCGAGACGGCGGCTTGACGGTTCTGGATGGTGAGTCTGACGGTGACACGGAGACCTTTCTGTAGAAATTGTTAAAAACCTGCCCATCCCTCATTCGCGATTTCGTGTTCGACGTACCCAGTCACCAGTGGCCTTGGCGATATCTTCACCGACCTTCTTTGGCGAGAGACCAAGAGGACCAATCTTTGGCGCAAGAGCGGAGGAGGCACCAACCTCACCACCAGTGGCACGGAGGTGGATGACCTTGACCTCGGAGGGATCGAACTTTGGAGCTACACAGAAACATGATTAGCCATTGCCAATGTGCCATTGATCAAAAGGACGATACTTACGCATGGCTAGTACGTAAGGTAGTCGGTCTCTTTTGGGTAGTTGTCGATGGAATGAATGAAACTCCTCTGGACAGAAATGAAGATTTGGGAGTTTTGCGATTTCTGCGGCATCGTGGGCTGGCGTGCCAAGAGTTTGTGGAACCCCGGATTTCGTGCCGGCTGAGCTTCGGCAACTCTGCGACGTCGCCTGGCTTGTGACAGCCGACATGGAACTTTCCAAGCCAGCTTGCCTCATTAATTAAATCAACTCATTCGCATTCGACTCTTCACCTCGCGTGCCTGCTTTCATACAGTACCTCGCGAGCGAAAACCTCCAGCTTATAACTCCAGGTTCTTCTTCAGTCCCGAGTCCTCGAATTCACTCACCTGTAGATCTGATCCACCCTCTTCGAAACCGGCAGAGTCACTCCGGCAAACTACGCCGTCGCATTACCTAGCAGACTCTTAGACCACACCCTTGAGCAGTATGGCGACTGCAGGTCCACCACCACAGGGCATGCCTATGCCCATGGTCCAGCCACCCCAAAACATGCCCCAGATCCAACCAGGACAGCAACCAACCCCCGAGCAGATCCAGGAGATTCAGCGCAGGATTTCAGAGGAAGCGCAGAAGCATGGCATGTCAGTCCAGGAGTACGTCGAGCGATTGAAGATGCAAGCAATGCAGCAACATCAGATGCAGATGCGCATGCAGCAGATGCAGCAACAACAACAGCAGCAACAACAAGGAGGGCAACCGCAAGGCCAACCACAAGGTCAAGGACCGCCCCAACAGCAGATGCAACAACAACAACAACAACAGCCACAAACGCAGCAAATCCCTATCAACTCTGGAGCACCACCCAAGCCAGAGGCTCTCGCGGTAGCGCAGTTTCTCAAGACTCAGGACCTCAAACCACGTCAATGTCAGTTCAACAATCAAAGGAAGGAGCTATTCAAAGTCAAGAGAGCGATCCGCGCGTTGATGTCACCGGCATATGAGAAGGCCCGCAAGAAGAACGCCCTTTTGCCAGAAGTTAATGATCGCGTGACGGCGGAAAACACCTTCAAGATGCTGCCAATGTCATTGCTTGCTCTCAGAGTCTCTAAAATCGATGAGCACGAAGGCCACGACCATGCCAAGAAGAAGACCAAGGGGTTCTGGACCGTCAAGGTGGAACCTCAGCAGGTAAGGAGAAGCGGTAGCAGGTGTTTGTCCAAAAGCTAATACATACACAGGAAGCGCACGACGAGATGTACTATGTCTGGATCTTTGAAGGCCCGCAATGGAAGACCAAGCTCTATGCCGCTGGAGCCCTCGCCCTCATTCTCGCTGTTGTTTTCTTCCCGGTCTGGCCCTACAAGCTCCGCCTGGGTGTCTGGTACCTCAGTATGGCCTGTCTCGGTGTCCTCGGTCTCTTCTTCGCCATGGCCATCTTCCGTCTGATCTTGTTCGTTATCACCATGTTCGCAGTCCCACCTGGTATCTGGCTTTATCCAAATCTGTTCGAGGACGTTGGATTCTTCGACTCATTCAAGCCACTATGGGCCTGGCAAGAGACGGCCGAAAGTAAAAAGGCGGCTAAGGCGGCAAAAAAGGACAAGAAGCGCGCCAAGGCCGCCAGACGCGCTGCTGGCTCCGACGGTGATGCAGGTACGGGTAGCATTACAGCACCAGATGGTGTGGGCGCAGAGGGTGTAGGGGCTACTGGATCCAATCCCTCCGATTCCGTTGTGCGCCAGAGACAGCCCCAGGCGGCCCGAATCGAGGAAGTAGAGGATGACGAGTAGGTATCATACGATTAAGCGAAGCGAAGCATAGCGTGTAGACCTATTGAGCTTGCCTAGCGCAAGCAAGACCTTGAAGGTATTATACCCAACAGTTCCGCTATATGCTTAATCTATTTGTACAACATGTCATGAACATACTCACCGATAGCTATAGAGCTCGTCAATCCAGGACTCTCAATACCCAGCAGATTGATAAACGGCGCACTCTGCCACAGCTCATCGCCCTCTTCCTTGACAATATAGAAATCCTGGAACCCCTTTCCACTAGCCACAGCACCCAACTTTCCCAACTTGGGCCTGATACCAGCATAATCAAGCCCAAGCGCCTCCTCATCAATCCCAGGAAGGTAGCTCTTGATATCCTTGACCGCGGCCTCGAAGCGCTTACTATTCGCCGTCGGCGCGAGGTCAGTGGACGAATCCACCCACTCAACATCCGGTCCGAAGCGCACACGCCCGCCCATGTCGAGCGTGAGATGCGTGCCCAGCCCGCCGTGGCCAGGGATCGGCGCCGGGTAGACCAGCACATTGGGCCTGGGGTTGCGCGCCGAGTAGGAGAAATACGTGCCCTTGGCGTAGTACGGCGTGCGGTGGCGCGAGGGCGGCAGCACCATGTTGTTGATGGCGCAGGCGTACAGGCCCGCGGCGTTGACGAGCGTGGTCGCCGTGATGCAGAAATCGTCGTCGTCGTTGCCGCCGGACTGGGACGGCGTCTGCGGCGACGGCGACGACGGGACCGGCGGCGTGGACCCCGGTGCTGCGGTGTAGATCTTCCAGTCTGGCGAGGCGGGCGTGGGCGGCTCGATGCGCGTCACCGGCGAGGCGAGCGCCGTGTCGCCGCCGCTTTCCTCGAAGGAGCCGTGTAGGTACTGCATCAGGCCGTGGGAGTCGACGATGCCGGTCGAGCTGGACTCGAGGACGCCTGCTTCGGCGCGCACGTCGGGTTCGCGGTCGGCGGCTTCGGATTTGGCCAGGAAGCGTGTCGGTACGCCGATTGTCGAGGCGAAGTCGTGCACTTTTTCGAGCTCGTGCATTTGCACGTCGTCTTGGGCTACGATCCATTTGCCGCAGTTCATGTGCGGGATGCTGTTGCGGATGCAGAGGTCGTACATCATTTCTTTGCCTTGGATGCATAGTTTCGTCTTGAGAGAGTCGGTGCCGTAGTAGAGTCCTGCATGGATGACCTGTATAAAGTCAGATCAGCTTATTTCAATGGCGTATAATACTGCATCGTCCAGAGGGCTGCGTACCTCACTATTTCGGCTACTCGTCTCTGTGCCTACAGCGCCATGCTTCTCTATCAATATAGTCGAGGATCCATCGCGCTGCTGCAATCGGCGTGCGATTGCAAGACCGACCGCGCCGCCGCCAATGACTGCATGTGTGAAATCAGCGTTCCTGATGCTTGTGGTGGAGAAGTGGCGACCGCGTTGGGTGAATTGATGGCCTATTGAACGTGCAAACATGCTTGCGATATCATCAATCTTTTAACTGGACTCTCGGGCCCGTGAAGATATCTATCGAAATGTGATAATGTTCCTAGACACGTTATCTTTGATGGCGTTCTCACTTTTTCGGCTCAACCACTCGAGGTGACGCCGGAGAAGCGCCCTCCACATGCCGACTGTTGTCTGATCTTCTCGACACCAAAGCTCCCGCCTGTGTGACCACAATAAGTCACGCGTGCTTTCCTTCCATTTACACGAGTATCGTTGTTTCTAAAATCGAAGATCTATCAATGTTCATTTCAATCAGGCCATAAAGTATGCTATACGCTACGCTGTGCAAAATCTACATTATCATCATTACCGTCAAGCATTTCCAGACTGTCACCGAAAGCCATCCGATCCATCATCAAGCGAATTCACAGCTTGGAACGACGTCTTTTAAGTGACCACTAGGCAGTGCCACTGACCTGGCGTCTTCTAATATCCCAAGTGGCGCGACCCTCTTCCATGACAGCGCCGCTCACATTCCTGCGACCATACGATCTGTCGTCTTCGAAAGCCGCCATGTTGACATCGCCAATGTCGGCGCCAGACCGGCTGACGATACGACCGTTGCCGTTGTTTGGCGCCGTGGGTAGAGGCTTCGCTTCGTCAGCTTGAAAGCCTCCGAGGTTGCCATAGTATCTGGGCTTTGCACTATCGAAATCCTTGATAGATGTGGCATCCGAGTACTTGGAGGAACCCATGGTAAGAGCGCGACCAATTTCTTCTTGGGCAATGACAGTCTCTTGTTCAACCACTCTCTCGTTCATACGAGCTTGGCGGTACCTTTCAGGGGACTTTGGAGGAGGCATTGGCGGGTTGGCGGTAAGAGGCTTTGGAAGAGACGTTCTTGAACCTGGCTTCATCATGTACTCATGGACGCTGTCGCGGTACTCTTGTCTTGGAGTCTGTTCACGCACTGGGGTGCCGATGTCGCTGCCGTCGTCCATTACGTACCAGTTGTCGTTGAGTAGATTGTCAGTCTGGTGTCGCTTTGCTGCTTTATCACCGATTGCAGCTTGGGGCCCTGGGGATAGGGAAGCGCGACTGCGAGCGTCTGACTCGGCAGTGAAAAACGACCCGGGACTCGTCACTCTTTGAGGCATAGGGTCATGTTCTGATACGTATGACCGAGGACGACCGCGTGACTGAGATCGCGACTGTGATCGTGATTGAGATCGTGACTGAGGTCGAGACGTGGGGCGGGAACCGGGTTGGAGAAGGTCTGTCTTCGAGGCACGAGCTATCGACTCAGAGTAGAGACCAGCTTGATCCAGGAGGTGTGCCCTAGAAGCACGAGCGGAGTCCAAGTTGTGGGGGAAGAAGCTGTCGTCCGCGTCCGTGCGAGTCTGCGAAAAGGGCATGAGGCGGGCATCGGGAGTCTCGACTACTGAGAAGCCTTTGGGAAGCGAGACAGTCGACCTGTTGTTGAAGCTCAGGGTGGTACCGCTCAAGTGGGACTTGTGCTTCTCCAGAGACAACGACGAGCCAGTCATTTCGCTATTCTTATGCTTGTGCTTGCTGGCCTTGCGGCTAGTCAGGTTGTCCTCCAGTGGGTTCATGTCTGGGGACACATTGGCGATCTTGCGGAACCACACGACGAAGAGGACGTCCAGAACAAGACTGAAGACGTGCAGACCGGCGACAACAGCTGAGGCGATGAAAATGGTGTAGAGGACAATGTTGGTCTGCCAATCCTGATCGAAGTATGACCTCCAGCGTCCATCGGTACCGACGGCCGAAGCCCAGTTGTTCTGAGCAAACAAGCTGATGTAGACATAGAATGGGGCCAGACCGGCGTCCATGCAGATCGAGAAAAAGTGGTAGCTAGCTGAAGAAGCCGCAGTCCTGAGTTTCGGATGAGCAGTGAGGTGGTAGACGGCATAGGAGCAAAGAAATGCATCATAAGCAGGCTTGAACTGGTCAGTACTAGCTTGGTCACAGTAGTGATCATACTAACCGGTATGCGAAGGAGATAGGTCGCAGCGTCCTGGGTACCCCTGATACACACGGTGCACACGAATATCCCAACAGCAACAAGCAACTGTAAGAGCCGGAGACTGAACTGGACCCATCTTGTGACAAGGATGCCCTCCTTGACACGGGGTGAGACGGTGGTGTTGTTTGTGGTGCTTGCAACAATCATCCATGAATCCGGATGGCGATTGATCTCGACCAACGGGCCCTTCTGTTGCTGCCGTGATCTCCTCGCTTCTGACTGCATTGAAGCTGCATAATTTATCGATTGTGTGTATGCTCGTGGGTTGAACTCGAAGGTCGAACCGCTTTGCTGTGCGTAATTGTACATGTACGGCATGTCGTTGCCCATGATGAAGAGATTGTAGGCTAAAGCCTATAAAATGATCGGTAAGGTATGTACTGGAAGCAAGGAATGTTCAGGGTCTCGATTGTCAGCCCCGGAACCAGAGAACGATGTGACGGTTGTAGACACCAACGGTGGAGGGACTGGGAGGGAATCATGGCCTTTTACATCATCTGTTTGGTTTACCCCGGATAAATGCAGTCGACGCAGCAACCGCCCGCGGATCAGCTATCGCTTATCGATAGAGCGGCCCGCGGTCCGGGACTGAAGTCCGACGGTCACCGACTGTTTAGCCTCACTTCGTGCAACTTTCTTCATGCATCTCTCTCTGACATGGCAACGCGGTCTGTTGGTTCCAGCTGTCGAGAATGCCGGTGGGCGAGCTTGAGCAGGTCTAGTTTCAGACATCGTCCCAACAACTCGCGACATGCATACAGCACTTCACATACGCGGCCCTTCCGCATAGGAGTCGTTGGCTCTGGACCTGCCGGCTTTTACTCTGCCCATAGGATATTTCAGAAGATACCAGATGTACATGTAGACATGTATGAGGCATTACCAACACCTTTTGGATTAGTTCGGTTTGGCGTGGCACCAGACCATCCAGAAGTCAAGGTGAGCGTCCCCGAACGTGCATGGCGATTCAAGGACTAAACTCATGCAAGATGTAGAATTGTATAGACACTTTTGATCGAGTCGCAGCTCATCCAACCTTCAACTTTATCGGCAACGTGACACTTGGTAATTCTGCTGGACAGCTTCCATTGTCAGTCGTAGCGCCTCACTATGACGCCCTTCTCTTCGCCTATGGTGCATCGAAAGATCGAAAGTTAGGTATTCCTGGAGAGGGCTTGTCAGGTGTGTACTCGGCACGGGACTTTGTGGGCTGGTACAACGGTCTGCCAGAACACAACGGTCTTTCACCTCGTTTAGATACAAGCGAGGAAGCCATAATCATTGGGCAGGGAAATGTTGCGCTCGACGTAGCGAGGACTCTACTTTCACCCCTCGAGCGCTTGAAGGGAACCGACATCACAGAGAACGCTCTCGAAATCTTGTCAAAGAGTACGATCAAGAGGGTGAGGGTGGTTGGCAGACGAGGCCCGCTTCAGGCGCCATACACGATCAAGGAAGTGCGCGAGCTCATGCATCTACCTGGTGTTGTGTTCAATGGTATCCAACGAGATATCCTGCCAGCAGATCTGAAGAAGCTCCCTCGTCCGTTAAAGCGCATTGCTGAGGTCGTTGTCAAAGGCTCGACTACGGGCAGAGATGAAGCTCAAAAGGAATGGGAATTCCAGTATATGAGAAGCCCCGTCGCATTTGAGAACGGCTCGTCCAAGGATGGATCTCTTGGTGGCGTCACGTTCGATGAGATGGAGTTTACATCAGACTCGTCCTCGGTACCGCTGGACGATCTCAATGCCCTGCGGGAGATGCGTGTCAGACGAAAGGCCGATGGCCAGCCGAAGACTTTCGACACCCAGCTAGCCTTCAGATCTGTTGGCTATCAGTCCGAAGCAATAGAGGGGTTTGGGGACATCGGCGTGCCGTTCGACTCCAAGATGGGGATCATCCCTAACGATCTGTACGGCAGAGTCATCGCTCCAGATGTAGGCCCAGGTGGACTGACTGCTGGTCATGTAAACGGAATGTATGCCGCCGGGTGGGTGAAGCGAGGACCTACTGGCGTAATTGCAAGTACCATGGATGATGCTTTCACGACTGCGGACGTTGTAGCTCGCGACTGGCACGATGGCGTACCGTTCATCGGATCTCACACAGCCGATATGGATGTCGCGCCGAGAAGAGGATGGGAGGCACTCAAAGACGAAGCTACGAAGCGAGGTATCCGAAGAGTGAGCTGGGACGAGTGGCAAGTCATCGATGCAGAAGAGAAGCGTCGGGGAAAAGAAATGGGCAAGGAGAGAGAAAAGTGCAAGAGCGTGGCAGAGATGCTCAAAATATTAGATGGTTAAATATACTATCAGACTGTACACTCTACCAATCTTTGCCCATGTTCATCACAACCTGCTGCCACAGGCCCTTTGCTTCATTGACAACAGGGGCCAGTATGCTCTCAGGGCCGAAAAAGTCTGTGAATGCCTCAACCAAGACCTCCTTGTTGAGCTCCATATGCTTCGCGCCATCGACTTGTCTGAAAGCAAGCGCACCCTTGTAATCCAGCTTCTTCAGCCCAAGCCAGTCCTCCTTGTACAAGATTCTCTCCCTCAAAGGCGTAACTTCGAGGCTCGTGGCGTTTACTTCTGCAAACCAACCACTCTCCTTTGGCAATACCGTAGTGTCGTTCTCGAATACGTACATCGCGAAGTGACTCAACGAACCCAATCTCTCCTTGTAGATCTCGTTCTTCACCTTCCTCTCGTTGTTGACGTCGGCAAGGAAGTTCGAGTGCTTCAGGTAATCCTTGCTACCCTCGTCGCTTCCCTCGGCCTTCTCGCGGTAGTACTGCGCGGGCACGATGTTGCTCTGCACCCAGTTTCCCCAGGCATTCCCTTTAACCGCAGCGATAGCGCCCTTGCACAGAAGGTCGAAGGTTCCGCACTCCTGGAACTGGGCGATACCGTTGTGCTGGCTGCCGAACGTGACGAGACTGCGGATTTCGATACCAGGGCAACGCTCGATCAGACCGCGTAAAAATTGTCCTCCTTGACTGAATCCGAGAGCGTCGATGCGGGTGTTGTTGGCGCTGAGATGGGGGTTTGATGTGAGGTTTGTGCAGACTTGATCGATTTGCGCGGTCAGGTTCCCGAAGAAGGTCGCTCGTGCATCGGCGCCACCCTCGTCGGCGACGCGGATCGGGTAGACATAGGTGCCTGGGTGGACTTTCTTCGCGAGCTTGCCGACTGATGCAATGCCATCTGCGTCGAAGCGGTCACCGAGACCGTGCCAGATCACCAGCGGAAGAGGCGATGAAGCGGGAGTGGGAGCGGAGATGGCGAGGTTCGTGAGGGACAGCAGCGCTGTCAGGAGTGTGGTCGAAAGCATTTTGGGAAGTTGCAGGAATAATCCTCGATTAGAAATTACGAGACAGAAGGAAAGTATTATACAATGAACGAGAGGCGTTTATTGCACTGCCTAGAAGTTGTGCTTGTAGGTGTAATCGATGAACGATGGAGGTCGCTAAACCATAACTGCAGCCGACGTCATTTGGGCATCCGACGGTCCCTCACTCCACAAAACGACGAATCTTAATCGACGGCGTAGACCTCACTTCACTTCACTTCACTTTCAATTCCACATCTTCTGCGCCATTCTCGATCAAATTCACAATGGCTACCAGCACAACCGCAATGGAGGGCCTCAAGAAGGGTGAGACCAATCACTCGTCGCTTCAGAAGATCAACAGCGCTGCAAAGTACCTCTACGATCCAAAGCACAATTCTGCCCCAGGCCGCTACCGCACGAGAGCTTTCCTCCGCACTCTGCGATATGTCGGCGTCTTCCTCTTCTGGCGCTTGGTTCGATATGCCAAATACGCTGCTGTCGGTGCCCTCACTGCAGCCGTTGCCGGTACCACAATCGGTGCATTCGCAAGTGGTGTTGGGTTCCTGATCGCACCGACGGGCATCTTGGGTGGAGCTGGTATTGGTCTCACCTGGGCGATCGCCAAGTTTGGCTGGAAGAGTTTTGCAAAGACAGTCAAGCATGGTGATGTCGATGGTTCAAGCGCAAGACATGATGAGAAGAATGAAGAGGTGGACCTGAGGAGGGATGTCATCAAGCAACCGCGCGTGGATCCTTGGTGATCGTTGACGTACTTGCATGAAGATTTGAGCCTCTGAAGGGAATATTGAGGAGAGTAACACGGAAATATCCAACGTCCTTGTTTCAAAGAACTGAAAAAGTCACCGTGCCGGGGCGACCTTGCAATGAAACAGTCAAGCTATCTTGCACGCTTGTGCACCATCGACGGAGCAACGCTCCTCAATCAAAGAGGCTCGTAAGCAACCAAGAAGGAACATGCAAATGCTGTCGCGTCTTTGTTGCATCGATACAGCATCTGATGCCGTATCAAGTTTGCCGTCCTTCCAATAATTGCGCAGATTCTTCAAGCGATGCTTGCAGAGGTACCACGAGTAGATTCATGCTCTATTTGCGATCAGTGGTGCAAAGTATTGTCGCGTCAAGATTGCGCGTGCATCAAGTTAATCCGCTGAACCCTTCACCTTGCGATTACGGGCATGCCTACGAGAACGCGCAGTTATGCAGCAGCGTTGACCATGGAGACGCCAGAGGATACAGAACACTCTGGCATTCTACGATATCGAAGCGAGAGCTCAACCCCGTGAAGTACTGCACGCGTTCATCCAGAGTCGTCGTGCTCAACGATATCGCTGCACTTGCGGGAGTTGACAAGGCGCAGGAGGGAGGCAAGAAGGGTGAAGGGGACGCAGTCTTCGTGGACTGCACACCATCGATGAGATACTAGACCTTACCGGTCAGGATAGGTTCCAACCATTGCCTGGCTCTACCCGTGTACCCCTCCAACACGACACAGATAGCGACGACGACATCCAGCCGCAACGCATAGACGACGCCGATCGTCTATTCCCTTGCTTAAAGATCACGCACCTCCTCGAGCCCTTCCACAGCACCTACCAGCAGCTCTCCACGTCCCAGGTGCAGTCTCGATCTCAGTATGTCGCCGAGAGATCGTACTTGGTCCTGATATGGTACAAGGATACTATACATTCAGCTGGGAACTGCTCAAGGTCATCACTTCAAGCACTGGACTATCAACAGTGTACCCACGGCTGAACTTCGCCGCATTCTTTACGATGAAGGGTGCTCCTCTGACTTCTTCTGGAGAGAGAAAAGGCCGCGAGAAATGTTCGAAAGATTAGTAGTAGCTGGGCCAAACCCGGTCTATCTCTACATGGCTTTGCTTAATGCGAGTTGAACGCGTCTCCATGATGCGAGTGCGAAGTCGAAAGCACTTGCCGAGCGGCAGCGTTCATGAGAGACGAATGGCATTTTTGCACCAGTCCATTTTCACAGTAGCTGTAGGTAGCAGAGCAGCAGTAAGTAGCTCCAGGTATCCAGCTCAACCAGTGTTATTCTCCACGTCAAAACGAGGTGCTTGTTCGAGAGTCTTATACACAAAAATAGACGGATCAAATGGGAGTCGAGCCTCCCTTACATTCGTGTCACCACAGTCGACGCGTCAAGAAGCGCTTAAAGTCGTGCTTGATAAGCACTGCAAGAGGTCAGGATTGATCCCAGGACCATCGGCAAAAAGGTTGTCGGCTTAGCAGAATCGCGGTTCCTGGCGTATCGTTCCTTCCTGCATAAAAAAAGGGACAGCTTTCGGGGTGCTCCCAAACCACTGGCTGTTGGAGACCGAAGTCTCATGATGTGTGACCGAAGTCTTAGACCGAAGTCTACTCCCAGCAGGAGAGCACTCAAGATAAGGCAAGGGCGCTAAGTCCCAAGCCGTTTCTCTTCACGAGTGAGAAAAGTTGGGAACTTTGGCGAGTCTTCACCACTAGGCCAAGAGGCTTCGTGATGCTCGACAGATGGTTGGAAGCAATAGAACATTGAAAATCAATATATGTCATTCACGTCTAGGAATTCATGTGACTTCCTCGCAGCAAAAAAGGCTACAGTACTCTATCAACTAACTATATAGGTCAAAAAAGAAACCCGACGGAAACCCAAACCCAGACCTCCCTCAAGAGATCGAACATGAACAAGAGAGGTACTGTCTTGTCCATCGAGCGCACTGACGGCGGCCGACATATCGAGAAACAGCGACCTGGAGAAGAACCACCTGCAGGCGGCAGCCCGGATGATGCAGACCGGCGGGAGTGGTGTCAAGAGTGCCGACTCAAGGCAAGGGCGCAGAGTCCCAAGGAAAGCGAGCAGGAGCGGGATTTGTAGCGAGTCGTCACCACTAGACCATTGAGATTTCGTGGTGCTCGTGCAAGTCGTCAAACAAAGTCTGATATATGCGTTTGCAGGCTGGGTGATCTGCGACTGCCCTGAAATCCAGAAAAAACTAATGGACATGGAAAAACCAAACAAAAAGAAACCCGACGGTCATCCCAAACCCTGACCTCCCTCTTGGACCGAACAAGAGGACGAGAGTACTCTTGTCCATCGAGCGTACTGCGGCCTGGGTCAATGAAGACCTGCACAGGGAGTTGCGTCAAGAGTGCCGACTTAGGCAAGGGCGCGAAGTCCCAAGACTGCATCAGCGGGAGCGGGATTTGTAGCGAGTCGACACCACTAGACCACTGGGGCTTCGTGGTGCTCGGAGAGACGATCGATTCTTGATCAATATATCCCTTCGTGTTCGGCGTCATCTACACATAATGCGAAGTCTGCCATACCACTCGCAAGGACTGAACATGGCTGACCAGACTAGCTGAACCGAGCAAATAGGCGAGAGATAAATCCATTCAGTCATCTGTTTCGTCCAAACTCAGTTCGCAGCCATTCCTTTCCACCAGGCAAGCGCACCAACAACAAAGATAATCGTCGTCGCATCCGCAACTACAGTTTGCCAGATAGTCATGTACCTGCCTAACACTCTCAAATAGTCCACGTATGGCGGCGGGACGAAACCCGAGTTCGCAATCATCGCAATCCATCCACTGCCCTGCAACTGTCCCTTCTCCATGAAATACCTCGTGCTCTGCAGTATCAGTTCTGCAGTCGCAAAGATGTAGAACAAGTTCGGCCCGGCGTTTTCATCCATGACCTGCGCGCGCGACAGTTTAGAGCCATTGAATGTGTTAGCGATGGTGATGTACAGCGCCAGCGTAAGCGCGAACACAGCGTGTAAAATGCGCCAAACGTACGCCGTGTCCGATTTTGGCTGCGCTTGCTCTTGCTGTGTCTGAGCCGCTCCACCCATCATCGCTTTCATGAACGGTGGTAGTTCTGGCATGCCGCCGTTCGGGTCGTTTGTGGAGTTCATACCTGGGAAGCCTCCGCCGCCCATCATCTGCTGCATCATGGCCATCATCGGGTCGGCATTGGGGTCTGCGGCGCCGTCGGAGGAAACTGGTTGGCTGCGGAACTCGGAGAAGGGGTCTTGTCGTCCTTGCTGTGCGCGGAGGATTTCCAGCTGTTGTGAGCGAGAAGGTGGTGTCCAGTGGTGCTCGGAGATGTCGACCTCGTCTGGATCTGGCGCTGCGGTCGGCTGTGGAGGGGCGGCAGCTGTAGTATTGTTAGCTCGAACGCAGTCACTTCACCGACCGGTTCTTACTTGGTTCTGCGGGCGCAATACGTCCTGACCCTTGAGTTATCTTTGCAAGACGGTCGCTTCCTCCGCTCTGGATTTTTGCATTTCGCTTCTCACGACGCAGACGAGCCTGTCGCTGCGTCGGTGTCTCTTCTGATTGGCTGTCCGACATTTCGGGTGCGTGGTGGATAGGTCTTGGGATAACGCGCGCGTCTCGAGAAGCTTGTCTGATGTTTGATGTTTGACAATGTACTTGCCATGCCATGACATGAAGTCAAGTATACCGCGGAAGCGTTCCGTTCATCGAGCTGGTCAGTCAATGCACGAGCCCCAGCAGTTGACCCCGCTGCATCCTCATTTTCTGCTCACACATTACAGTCGAATCGTTGTGAGGCAGCCATCTTGAGCAGTGCTTCATGCTCTTCGTCAGGACTCAGAACTTTTACTGACCTCAGTGTAAATTCCCAGTAAGTCGGTGTCGGCTGCCTCTATTCGCTTCTAAACTCTCCTCAAGAACCAAGTGATTGATGCCATGTGGACGATCTCCTTGTGGGCGTCTTGTACAACATCAAAGTTCTCGTATTGGTATAGTCTCTCTATTCGACCGCAATCTTCCACGATTGGTCACATCTGCATGGGTGAAATCACCTCGATCCCATACGATCAAACAGAGATACTTCTCTTCTTCTCTCATGCCTCGCCGCAATCGAGGTGGTAAGAGCCAAGGCGGGCCGAAGAAGTCCTCTCTTACTCATTTCCTGTGTGTACCGCTGGTGACCCCTGTTTCCCGGCCTCTACTCGAGTCCAGTGTCAACATATTCCGCAAGGATGTCTGTCAGCAAGGCGGGACGCGCAGCGGAGATGAAGATGGCCAAACGATGACGGAGACAGAAGCGTCAGACGGTACAATTGATACCCCTACCGTGGCGCCCATCATCGTAGAGAAGGCAGTACGTCCCATTGGAGCTCTTCATCTCACACTCGGTGTCATGAGTCTCGATCACGAAAAGCTACAGCAGGCAGTCCAGCACCTACAGAGTGTAGACATCAGAAGACTGCTTACACCGTCGGGCAAGTCATCTAAAAATCAACCACAAACTACTACAGATCAGGCCACCTCGATACCGACGAAAGACGTTGGCCCATGGACCGCGGAAGGTGTTGAATCAGCATCGATACCATCAACGCTCTCAAGACCAATATCACCGCCCCCAATGTCAGACAAGGAGCCGCCACTAAGAATCTCATTAAAGTCACTACAATCGATGCATGCACCACATAAAACATCTATACTTTACGCCTTCGCCGAGGATCCAAGCGAGCGCCTCGAGCCTCTTTGCAATGCGCTACGAGGTCAATTCATGGAAGCGGGATTCTTGATTGATGATCAGAGGCCTTTGAAGCTACATGCTACGATCGTCAATACCATCTACGCCAAAGGAAGAAAGCGGTCCCGCAAAACTCGTGAGCAGACCAACAAGCAGCAGAAAAATCCAGGGGTCAATGAGATAAAGGTAGAGGAATCTACGTTGGACGACCAAAAGCAAGGCTCAGAAGCAGAAGTGGAAGATCACAAGGCCAAAGAGACCACAGCACAGCCCTCAGGTCAAACAGCATCAAACGGAGGGGAGGCCGGCCACAACGACGGCACAACAGGTCATGGACCAAACGCCGACGCACCACTGAAGATCAATGCTGTTGGGATCTTGGAGCGGTACAAAGAGTACGTCTGGGCGGATGACTTCGTACTCGATCGGGTCGCTATTTGCGAGATGGGTGCAAAGAAGATATTCAACGAGAAAGGCGAGGTGGTGAGTGAGGAGTACAAGGAGGTCGCCACGTTGTCTCTGCCGAAATGAACAGTCAGTTGTGGCATGCGTCCAGCAATATCCTGTCTACGACCTAGAATTTAGGGACAGATCATTTTGCTTGTGTCTCTTTGCGCGTTCCCCCATGAGGATGGCAAGGCCAGCTGCGAGATGATGGTCATTCCTAAACACTGGGATTCTTCCATTGGCCACGAGCACATCATGTTACATGCACGAGAGCATTTTCATGTATATTTGAACACAAGTAGAAGAAGTTTACAAGCGGAAGTCATTGCAAATTCGCCGACGCGACGCGGCTCCGGCGGAGGTGGTGGATATGTGAAGTCATTGCCAAGTCGTTGCTAGCTTGGTTTGTGGTTCACCTTCTTGTCCAACTTTCTTTGGAGCATGTGAAAGATGATTTTTTTCCAATTCACACACCTACGAACTCCTAATATACTTTGTGGATTCAATTCGGTCGCTGTGTTCGACATCGATTACATTGATCCACACTGACTGGGCGTTCTACCGAAGCGGCACTCACGAACCCGCAACGATGGTCAAATGGTCGAGGGTGTTTAATTGGGACAACCTGGATCGAAGCCACTTGTTGGACGAAGCCAGAGCCTGCAAGTGACCAGGGTCGCATCTTGCTTTAATTGCTGATTGTCCCCTAGTGCTCCCATACAGTCGCGATATCTCACTCCCAACCGCCATCCCAGCGAAAGAGGTTACGCGAGTCGCTCTTCGTCTCAAGCACCAGCTCGAACAAGTAGTTCCCTGCGAACTGGAGGAAGAGAGAATTACCGCCGCTCACTCTTCCATCATCACACAGGCTGTCATCGCGACAGCCAAGTCCGCTGGTAAAACCGGCGCACCCGGCGACCCAAGCTCAGCCACCGACCCTGATTACAGCGCATGCGTTGTCTTTTGTCTCCTCATCTGCAAGAAATGGTTTAAGAGACAAGCTTCGTTGGAGCTATGGGACGCGGATCTGCACGAGGTCAGAGCGACAGCATGCGAAGTCCTGGCTAAGCGCATCGTTGAGGAAGAGGAGGATATGGGCTATCTGATGCAAGACGTCTTGCTCAAGAGATACAGTATCGTGGTTGACGGCGAAGACTCTTCACCGGCAAACGTGATCGAGAAGGCGGTGGACCTCCACGCTCTACGTGTCATTGGTAGCAGTGGATACCAGAAATGTGTTGCGCATCTCTGGCGCGGCTGGTTGATTCAGGACGACGACAACCCCAACAACTTTATCGACTACAAGGAAAAAGCTTCGACTAATTTCTGGGTGCACTTCGATCCGGACAGAATGAGGGTACCCATGTACCAGAATGCGGTACAAATCGGTTTCAGCGTCATCTTTCTGGCTCTCTACACGGCTGCCATCAACACCATAAACCCTACTGGTGACCTGGATGTCATCGAAGTACTGCTATATTTCTTCACCTTGGGTTTCGTTGCAGACGAAGTGTCCAAGGTCTGGAAGGTTGGCCGGTACTACCTGGGCTTCTGGAACGTGTTTAACAGCACACTTTACGTGCTTCTCGTGGTTTCGTTCGTAATGCGCATGATCGCCCTGAGCCATCCAATTGGCGACGAGCGCCGCTTCAGATTCAACGAGTTGAGTTATGATTTCCTCGCATTCTCGGCCCCGATGTTCTGGGGCCGCTTGATGCTATACCTCGATACCTTCCGCTTCTTCGGCGCTATGCTCGTCGTGCTGAAGGTCATGATGAAGGAATCGCTCATTTTCTTTGCGCTCCTCATTGTCGTCCTCGTCGGTTTTCTTCAAGGTTTCCTTGGTCTCGACCAAGCCGAAGACGACGCCTTGACCGAGGTTGGTTTCATCTTTACTTCGATGATCAATGCCATAATGGGCTCTCCAGAATTCGATGGATTCGATCGCTTCGCACCACCCTTTGGCCTGATTCTCTACTACATCTATACCTTTATCATCGCGGTCATCTTGCTCAACATTTTGGTCGCGCTGTACAACTCTGCCTACGAAGATATCACCGACAACGCTATCGATGAGTACATGGCACTTTTTGCGCAAAAGACAATGCAATTTGTCCGCGCGCCAGACGAGAACGTCTTCATCGCGCCATTCAACCTTATCGAGCTGTTCTGCCTTATCATTCCTTTCGAATGGTGGATGCCAAAGGACATGTATGAGAGACTGAACCACTACGTTATGGGCGTGCTCTACAGCCCTCTTCTACTGATCACCGCATACCTGGAGCAGCGCACCGCAGTTCGGGTAACCTGGAACCGCAAAAGAGGACAGGAAGACGAAGACGATACCCAGGAATGGGAGCAGCTGGCGGACGAGATGGACTTTGAGGGCGATGGCTGGAGCAAGCGCGTCGAGGCCTCGAAGCCGAACGTCGAGGTTGATGCAACGTTGATGGAGGTCCGCGAGTTGAGGAAGCAGGTCAAGGAGCTGAAGGAGTTCCTGGACAGATTCAGTAGGGAGAACACGCCGAGCGCTTCAAGCTCGTAGTGTCTTCTACAGTGTTGGAATGGAGATAGAAAACTGAACAACATTAAATATCACATGGTATCATGACTCCAACCCAATGGTCCCTAATCGCCCTCTAGTCAGAGATTCCACTCCAAAGTTCGCTCGCACAAAAGAACCGCCCAATTTTCTCCCTCTCCTCCTCGCCCACTCTTAAAACCTTGACATCGCCTCTCTTGCGATTACGCACCACCGCACGGCTGTACTCCCCCGTCTCCCCCTCCCTCTCGACCTCGATTCCCAAACTGCGGTAGACCCGCAACTTCAGCACCGTCTCGTCCTCACCCGTCTCCGCACCAGCTCGTCCCTCCACACCCTCCTTCTCCAAAACTTCGAGCTGCGCCGACAGGGACCGCAGATCAGACGATAACCTCTCGCCCTCGATCTCCAGCTCCGAGGCCTGTTTCGCGATGCGGAATTTCGCCGTGTCGAGAGCCAGGATCTCTTGCGCGTGCGTCGCAGCCGACGAGCTGTGCGTGCTTGTTTGCGATGTGTGTTCGCGGGAGAGCGCTTGGAGTTTGCGGCTTAGGGTCGACAGAGTGCGATTCTGTGATTGTAGGCGTAGATGGCGCGCGGATTGCAGGGTTGAGATGCTGCTGTTTATGCGTGTCAGGCAGGATATGTCGGATGAAGTGTGGAAATTGGCGGTTGTTTCGCGGATCAGCTGTGGATGGGTTAGTGGTTGGTTTGGCTGATGTGGCAGAATGGGTAGAACGTACGTCTACCGGGTCTTCGTCGAAGAGGACCATGTTTGATGTTTGTTTACGCTGATTAGACCGACTTGGTTGACCCCGAGCGTCTCAAGGTGAAGTGAGTCGCAAATGTGTTGTTGAGCTGGTGATTGGTGTCGGAGATGATGTTGTTGTGCTGCGACAGCGATGAATTAATGTGCGTTCCTGGTGGGTGTGAAAGATCAAGTCGCCGGATATAATTCTATGTTTACATGTTCGGCCTGGCCTAGCAACGCTTGGACCCTGACTCGGTGACGGTTTCACACATGCAACTTTGCGCACGCGTTCAAACGTGGGGAAGGTTCGACAAACGTCCATCAAGCTTGCATTTGCGCAGTCCGACCGATGACATGACCGCACAGTTACACCGAGCGATCGCAACAGCCACAGACAGACCATTTATTCGCCCACGTACGATATCACACAATGGGTGACCATCTACCATGTAAGTCGCGCGACTGACGATCTTCTGGCATAACTAGCTGACGCGCGACAGACGCCGCAGACGCAGAGAGGTACGCCGACTGCTGCCTAGACAGCCGAAGTCCTACTGAACATTGCATACAGCTCGCTGAAGCCAGCCGAACTTCAAGTCCTACGATCACAATATGAGAAAGAGGGAGAATACGTGTCTCTACAAACCAAGTTCAACTTTGCATGGGTACGATCTCAACACTGCTGTGTGAATAAGGACACACGCTCACCTCGCCCACGTAGGGCCTGATCAAATCTTCAGCACGCGCGGATCAACAAGAAGGTGTACAGCTCCTAAGCGAGATCTTCCGCTCGTCACCGGACCGACGACGCGAATGCCTCTACTACCTTGCGCTGGGTAATTACAAACTCGGCAACTATGCGGAGGCGAGGAGGTACAACGACTTGTTGCTGGATCTGGAGGTGAATAATCTGCAGGCCCAGAGTCTGAGGAGTCTGATCGACGACAAGGTTGCCAAAGAGGGTATTATGGGCGTGGCTATTGTCGGTGGACTGGCTGTTGCGGCGGGTATTGTGGGAAGTCTGCTCGTGCGGGGTGCGCAAAGGAAGAGGTAGTCGGATGCGAGAAGAGTCTGGATGATTATCACATGGAGTCAGGGATGCATTTGCTCGTCAAGGGTTATTTGAGCGCTTCGCTTCGAATACGATGGATGTTCATGTTCCGTCTGCACAGCACGTCTCTCCATCATCACTCGAACGACCCATTCATTGGATGATATGATGGGTATAGAGTGACTTGCATATGAACACTTGGCCGTGTAATGCGGTGTCTCATGACCTGCTGATTCGACTCTGGGATGGGCAGGTGAGTCGGCGAGTTTCTGGGATTCTTCCACAATGGGATTACGTCCGTCAGATGTACATCTTTGTAAAAACGTCTCACCGAGTAGGTAGTCGAACATTCCCCCATGTTTGATTAGATACAAAGGAACGCAAGCGAAAACACCAGCCTCGCCGGCGTCGGAACGATGCACTGGGTAACCCATCAATCCTCCGAAAACTGCCACCTTCGAATCAGCAGTATTCAATCTCCACCACTATATCCTGGTTTCACACGTGGGCCGCTTCTCCACATACCTTTGGGACTCGTGGTCGGCATCGCTGACTTCGCGGCAAAAGTGCATAGTCTTGCCTACAGAACTACTATAACTTAGCCAGGCTACCGTTGCGTGATTGTATCAGTCACCGCATAACTGGATCAATAGTCTCGATGTAAAGTTGTCCGTATGCGTGTTGTTGTCGCTTAGAAGCAGGGCATGGTGGAGATGTGAAGCAATTAAGGTCGGACTTGGCTGCAGTCGGGCCGAACCCTAAGAGGAAATTAGCCGGGAGAAGCAGCACTCTTCCCATTCCTTCGACATTGATATTAATTATTTCGTGTTTCGAGTAGAGATCTCCCCACCGAGACTATAGAGACGAGAAGCGTGCCTCGCCTTCCATCGACCTCTTTAAATGTCTTGGACACTCTCAGAGCTTCTTGGCAAGACGCCTTCGCCTACACTTGTGGTCTGTGGTAAGCTCTGTGACCAAGAGTTCCACCAGTCGCAGAATGCTTGCCCTCCATCTATACCGCAGTCACACCTGATTTGGGCAGCAAACCTGGACAATACCAAGACGCCAGTGATCAACTCCCTACTGCCAAGGTGTATCACGCTTGAAATCTCCAAGCTGATTCCTTCTCTTCAACACCGCTCGTTTCGAGATAGAAATAACACAGTCCTGTAAGCGACCTTGGCGATGGTCAAGAAGTCTGTATAAAGACACAAAGGTTTTCTTTCATCAGACACTCGCTCACTATCTCTACTCCTCACTCGTTCTCTTCGAAAAACTCATCAAAATGCATTTCACTTCTGCGGTCGTTGTTCTCTCCGCTATCTCGGCTGCAGCTGGTCTGGCCATCGAGAAGCCAAACAGTGTCGAGCTCGCTGAGCGTGCTACCACTACCAGCGTCGACGCTGCCTTCAAGGCCCATGGCAAGAAGTATTTCGGCAACATCGGCGATCAGGGCACCTTAAGCAATGCTCAGACCGCCGCCATCATTAAGGCCGATTTTGGTCAACTCACCCCAGAAAACTCCATGAAGTGGGACGCTACCGAGGCCCAGCAGGGTGTCTTCACCTTCTCCGGTGGTGACTACCTCGTCAATTTTGCCCAGCAGAACGGCAAACTCGTCCGTGGCCATAACTTGTGTTGGCACTCTCAGCTCCCATCCTGGGTCTCCTCTATCACCGACAAAACCACCTTGACCAACGTGCTCAAGAACCACGTCTCGAAAGTCGCCGGTCACTTCAAGGGCAAGGTGTATGCATGGTAAGTTCATTTTCAGATCTATAGCATCTTCAATCACTGATTTAAACTTGTCAGGGATGTCGTCAATGAGATTTTCAATGAAGATGGCACCCTCCGTAGCAGCGTATTCTACAACGTGCTGGGTGAGGAATTCGTTCGCATTGCGTTCGAGGCAGCCAAGGCCGCAGACCCAAACGCCAAGTTGTACATCAACGACTACAACCTGGACAGTGCATCGTACGCCAAGACCAAGGGTATGGTGACCAAGGTCAAGCAGTGGATCGCGGCCGGTATCCCAATCGACGGTATCGGTTCGCAGTCCCACTTGAGCGCCGGTCAGGCCTCAGGTGTCTCTGCTGCTCTTACCTCCCTCTGCGGTGCCGCTCCAGAATGTGCCATCACTGAGCTCGACATCGCTGGTGCTTCTGCCACCGAGTACGAGACTGTCACTAAGGCTTGCTTGAACATCAAGAATTGTGTTGGAATCACCGTTTGGGGTGTCTCTGACAGTCAGTCCTGGAGACCTGGTACTAACCCTCTCCTCTTCGACGGTAGCTTCAAGCCAAAGGCCGCCTACAACGGTATCCTGTCTGTCTTGTAAGCGACATGACTCGCAGATCAGGAACGGTCGATTGTCGAGGAGATTTGGTGCAGTTCGAGAACATTGTTTGGAAAGTTAGGGATTTGGCCGAAGTTGTGTTTTGCATTCTCTTGAAGCCTTTTACAAATACAAAGAAAGTGGCATTTTGATGAGCCTAAAACTGAAACTTCTACCCACCGGGGAATATGCCATTCAAACAATCACCAGATTATTCCAGTGGTCGATCATTCCAGGAGTGACGTGGGAAAGTAGGTGGATCTGGCTCCCCCGGATTCCAGGGCCGCTAAGATTCTCAGCCTCGGTTCCCCCTGGGGTGTCGCTTTCACATGCAAAGCGCGATGGAACTTGTGATGCGGACACTGGTGCGACCCTGTCATTCATCGCGATCACATAACAATGACTCCTCAGAACTTATAGGCACTCTGTGACGAGACAAGTCAGCCATGGCGGCGCAGTCGAAGCTGTCGTTCCATTCCGTTATCAACGAGAAGACTGGTAGACAGATCATTAGCGACCTCACTGCGCTATACCTCAAACACCGATCAAGGATCTCAAAAGCCATCTACATTGGTCTCTTCCTCACTCTTTTCAGTCGGATCCGAAACGCAGTCAAGGAACAGAAAGTAGCCGTACAGCAGGATGCAGTACGGAGGAAGACAGGCACGGGTGCCCTTTCTAAAGAGAAAGGAGGCAGGAAAAAGGTCGAGTTGAACAGAGAGTTCTTCAGGAATCTGACTCGACTTCTGCGCATATGCATACCAGGATGGAAGAGCAAGGAGCTTCGTCTCTTGATTAGTCACAGCGTCTTTCTTGTACTGAGGACACTGATCAGCTTGTACGTCGCAGAGCTGGACGGAAAACTGGTCAGTAGTCTGGTACGCGGAAAGGGCAAAGACTTTCTTGGAGGTCTAGTATGGTGGATGATGGTCGCTATTCCTGCAACTTTCACAAACTCAATGGTAAGATCGAAGTCTGACAAGTGGTCAAGCTGCGATGTTGATTTAAGTTTGTAGCTTTCTTACCATCAGTGCAAGCTGGCACTGCAATACCGCACTCGTCTGACCAACCATATACACGGCAAATACCTCAACAACATGACATTCTACTCACTGTCTGCCCTCGACGATCGGATAAAGAACGCAGATCAGCTCATCACCGTCGATGTGTCCAAGTTCTCCAACAGCCTGGCAGAGCTGTACTCAAATCTGGCAAAGCCTGTACTAGATATGGTCATCTACAACTACTCTCTTTCACGGTCAGTAGGCGGAGAAGGTCTCTTCGCCATGGGTCTACTCGTTCAGCTCAGCGCCTCATTCATGCGCGCGCTCACGCCTCCTTTCGGAAAATACGTCGCAGATGAGGCTCGCTTGGAAGGAGAATTCAGATTCCAGCACTCTCGCCTCATAGACTACAGCGAAGAGATAGCACTGTACCACGGCCAAGAAGCGGAAAAAGATTCTCTGGACAAGGGTTACTTTACCCTCATCAAGCACGTCAATCGCATTCTGCGAAGGCGTTTCTACCACGGCGTGATGGAGGACTTTGTCATCAAGTATTTTTGGGGTGCCCTGGGCTTGATGCTTTGCAGTGTACCCGTCTTTTTCAAAATTCCTGGTGCAAGCGGTCAAACTGGTGATCGGGCTGAAGGTCTGGTGACGAATCGCAGGTTACTGGTGTCATCGTCGGACGCTTTTGGTCGGCTCATGTCCTCCTACAAAGAGATCTCGCAGCTGGCTGGATACACCGCAAGAGTGAGCTCGCTCCTAAATGTCATCGAGGACATACAAAAAGGGCATTTCGAAAAGGCATTAGTGAGCTCTGCCTCTATTGAAGCAAATGCTAGTGTTCTTGCCGGTCGAGGCGAGCTTACCGAAGGCGATGACATTGAGTTCGTCGAGGTGCCGATTGTCAGCCCGAACGGTGACATCTTGGTACCTAACCTCAGCTTCAAGATTGGACCAGGGGACCATCTCTTGATCGTTGGACCGAACGGCTGTGGTAAAAGCAGTCTGTTCCGCATTCTCGGCGGGTTGTGGCCAGTATACGGAGGCAAAGTCAGGAAGCCACCAGCAGAGGACATATTTTACATACCTCAGAGACCTTATCTGTCTCGTGGTACGCTACGCCAGCAGATCATATACCCTGACAACCTCGCCGACATGAGAAGTCGTGGAGTCACAGACGGCGACCTTGCGGCGATCCTCGAATCGCTTGGTATCTCTTCTCTTCTCAATGTTCAGAACAAGCACAACGACACTGCATACCACAGTGCACCAACATCACCTACCACGTCGCGGAGGCAGCAGCCCAGATTGTCATCTGGTCTTGATGTCGAGGCCGAATGGTCTGACCTCTTGTCGATTGGCAACCAACAAAGAGTAGCGGCCGCCAGACTCTTCTACCACTGTCCGAGATACGCCATCTTAGATGAGTGCACCTCTTCTCTTACGCCCGACGTCGAAAAGACCATGTATGATGAAGCCAAGCGGCTCGGAATTACTCTGATGACAGTGAGTCACCGAAGAAGTCTTTGGCGCTACCACGGTTGGATCCTGCAGTTCTCAGGGCAAGGCACCTATGTCTTTACCAGACTGGACGCAGAGAGCAGGTTGAAACTCGAAGATGAAAAGGACGAACTCGACGTGCAACTACGGGCCGTGCCTGAGATTGAGAAGCGCATCAAAGAATTGGAAGATGGTATGGTGCAGCAAGCTCCCTCTGTTTGAGCTTGCGGCCACTGATCGTCAATTCCCTGGGAACAAGGGTGTGCGGCCATGACTCTTGAGACAGGCCGTGTTCACTCCTCGACAGGTGGAACCGAACATACGAGATTGCGGCCGTGTGACGCGGCTAATACCGCTAGTCGCGTTGACATGCACTGGTCGCTTCGCTCTGGAGAAATGCAATAGTACGACTCTCTATAACGCGAACGCCTGCATTCTTCTTTTACCGACCGTTGAAGCGGTACCATTGAGCTCCACCATCACGAACACATGGTGCTGGTCGAAACGGTCGAGAACGACGACAAGCGACCGTTAGGTCACAACCTGAGGACACAAGCAGCCGAGGGGACCATTTGTCAATCCTTGAGCAGATCCAATGACAAGATCGGCTACAGTTTACCATGGTTGTAGTGCTGCGCTACAATAGACAGGGTGCAGCGAACCAAGAATCGATCAAGCCGTGCTAGACATCTGAAACTCGCGATGTTGTCGCGTCGACTTCTAAACCTCGCCGTTGATATCGGGCTGTCAAACACGTGCGAAGTGCCGCACGCTGAACACCCAAAAGCCACGGATTTCCTGTAGAAATCCAACAACACGTGACCTCGCCAAGACCCCGACTTGGGATCGACTCGAGCTTGCGCAAGTTCACCAAAGTCAAACTTCATTCATTACTCGCGCTTGGAACAGATTCGCGCTATATTCGTCTTGGATCATCTCCGTTGTCAGGGTTCTATGTCTGTGCACGTCTTTCTATCTCCTGAATGTGCTAGTCTGATTTACGCGAGCCGGTACACATATATTGCTTGCAGCTATTAGCACCTCTTCTAAACGGCCCATTAAGCTCGAGACCCGGTGCCTGTCACTACACGTGGAACGACTCACAGACTACTTCTGTAGCTAGCAGTTTATACCAGTCTTTCTAACGTCGTGCCTCAATGATAGCCGATACCCGTGCATAAGTCCGTATGGTGATCGGACGCGGAGAGAAAAGGTAAAATTGGTATACCCGCGATATCAAGTCGGCCTATGGTATATTAATCTCATCGGACCCTGCTCTGCTCACCTCCCCATAATCACTCATCAACACTCTCCTTCACCACTCAGTCACTCGTTCATCATGATCTTCCCTGCCAGCGTCAAGGTGGGTGCCTTTGCGGCCCTCCTCGCCTCCACTGCCAACGCTGCTGCTATTGAGAAGCGCAGTGCTCTAAACCCATACGCTCCTTACCCTGCTTTCTGCCCGTCTGGTGCCCTCAATCGTGCTGCCAGCGGCTTAAACCCCAGCGAGGCCAGCTACATCGCCAGCCGCAAGCCCAAGGCTGATGCCGCCCTCAAGGCATGGCTGACCAAGACGAACCCAGCCTTCCTCAACGGCTCTACCACCTTCCCAACTCTTGCCTTTGGTGGTAGCGGTGGAGGTTACCGAGCGTTGTTGAACGAGGCCGGTGTCATTCAGGCTTTCGATGCCCGTGACAGCAACTCCACTGTCGCTGGTCTCTACCAGGCCTTGACCTACGAGGCTGCCCTCTCCGGTGGAGGATGGCGTCTTGCCTCTACGACTGGTGAGAATTGGCCAACCATTTCTTACCTCCGCGACAACATCTGGGCCCCAGCTCTTCAGGACGGTCTTTTGACGCCGGACACCATTGGCACTGGTGAGCTCATCGACTACGCCTCGATCATCGCCGATGTCATGGCCAAGGCCCTTTCTGGCTACCCGGTCTCCCTCACTGACCCTTACGGTCGTCTTCTCGGTTACTCTCTTTTCAACGGCGCTGATGGAGGTGTCAGTCTTACCCTCTCCGGGTTGACCTCCAACTCCAATTTTACATCGTTCAACGTTCCTTTTCCTATTTTCACCTCGATAGGAGAGAACGTCGCTGCAAGCGGCTGCACCCTTTCGTCAAACGGAACTCAGTACGAGTTCACACCTTACGAGTTTGGCTCATGGGATCAGGGCGTCAATGCTTTCACTAATGTGAAGTACCTTGGATCGACCCTGGTTAATGGCAAGCCTCTCGTTCCAGGCTTCTGTACTCTTGGCTTCGATAACCTCGGCTGGGTGGCGGGTACTACTGGCGACATCCTCCCGTCCTTCTGCACCGACATTACAACCAGTGGCTCATCCACCCTTAGCACCGCCAACTCAACCGCTAACTCTACCGGCAACGACATCACCGCTCTCCTCCCTGTCCTCGAACAGGCCATCGCCCCTCTCGAACCACTTCTCGTCCCAGAGCTCTACAGCCAGCTCCCGAACCCATTCTACAAGTCTTCCGGCTCGTCAGCTGTGTCCAGCATGGCCCAACTCACCATCGGCGACGGTGGTCTCTCAGGCCAAGCCGACCCGATCTGGCCTTACATCCAGCCCTCCGGCCGCCGCGCTGACGTTCTCTTCCTCGCCGACGTTGGCCAGCCCGAAGGCGACAACATCTACAACACGTACCTCGCCGCCCAGGCCGCGAACTTGACACGCATGCCGACCATCCCCAGCACCGCGACCATCCAAGCCACGGGCCTCGCGAACCAGGCCACGTTCTTCGGCTGCTACGAGCAAAACGCCATGACGATCGTCTGGCTGCCGCTGGTGTCGTATACCTACCCCTCGGACACCAGCACCTACACCCTGCAGTACAACACCACTGACACTGACGGCATCATCGGTAACGGAAACGCTATCGGTACCCAGAACGGTACCCAGGGCTGGAATACTTGTGTTGCTTGCGCTGTTATGCTCAAGAGCGGATCCAGCCTCCCGCCGTCTTGCACTGCTTGCCTTGACAAGTACTGCTACAAGTCGTAGAGTGCTGCTTGAAAGGGAGTCGTGGTGGCGTTAGTGGAGTACGGATGTATGTACATAGAGATGCGGTTTCGATAGATACCAGATGGATAGATAGACAGATCGATGATACCCCAGAATCAAACGAGTTAGTTCCTATTCCAATCTTCTGCGACTGTTTGACTACGGTGCTATTCATGAGGGATAACGATGCAGGATCGGAACATTATGCTTGCGCTATTACACAAATCCACATGATCCGCAGTACCTCGCTCTCATCTCACCAAACAATGTTTTCGGGGTAATATCATCCACCATCCACCTTCCACCTTCCTTCCTCCGGCCCTCAATCTCCACAGCGAGTTCACCCAACTCAAAGAATTCATTCTGTAACACCAATCAGATCAAACGACCACGAAACGGTACAGATCAGAAAGCAAGCCCACCAAGCACATCCATAGTCCGCTTGACCTCGCGCTCCCTCCTCTCGCGACTGCGATCCGTCTTCTCCCGCCGCCGCTGTTCCTTCCTCTCCGCCCTCTCCGCGTGGCGGCGTTCCCTTTCCGCGTCGTCGTCGTGCCATCGCCACTGCCCTTGCCCTCGGTCGTGCGCCTGCGCCGTGTATTGTGGTGGCAAGGCTTGTGGTTGGTACGCGGGCGCAGCAGGCTGCTGTGCCTGGGCGGGCATCTGGTGGAGAGCTGGGTTCTGGGCCGACTGCGTGCGGGACAGGGCGAGGTTGTCGGCGCGTACGGCTTCGTTTTGGGCGGAGAGGGAGCGGTTGGAGGCGCTTAGTCGCGTTATGGTTGTTTCCATATCTACGATGCTAGGCGCTCTTTGTTGGGGCTGTGGTTGAGGTTGCAGAGGGCGAGGTGGAGGTGGGGGTTTGTTGGCGTTGTCTGATGTGTTGGGCGGGTTGAATGTCATGATGGTCTGCTCGGCGGCGTTCTGGTGGATATGTATCGGAGTAGGGACGGTGTTGATGAGGTAGAAAGATTCTAGCATAGGTTTAGACTGAAATGTGGTTGGTTTTCTGTTTCGTTGTTTGGCTCAAAGGGAGATAGTAAGGAACTGCTCTTGACCTGCTTTTATATGTTTCCCTACCATTAACGACTATCGATTTACGCTCCCTGTACCACGACATGACGACCACACAGCTGGAGGTACTGTCCACTGCTACACAAGGCTACGATGTCAAAACCGGCTTCCAGCTCCGGTCCAAGCGGCTTCCTCTGCCTCGTGACATGCATATGCACATGTCCCAGCAGCAGCATCTCAGCCTCGATTCGCTGCTGCTGTACGCCAACCAGGACCGATGGGTGTAACAGTTTCAGAGAGCGTGACAACGTCCCAGCATTCGTATCGACGGCATGAGGGCATCTGGAAGGCGATGGACGGCGTATTGATGTGCAATGATGCGTTTTATACCGGTAAGATGGTCGGGTGTTGTACTTCAGTGAAGTCAGCTGCAAGGCTGACACGACTGGTGGAGGAGTTTCCAGGTTTTCGTTCAGCATGTTCCGATGCGCGCGATCATAGGATGTCGATGTCGTATTTCTCGTTCTTGCAATCCAGTTATCGAGTAGAGCGATGGTTCACGATCGTTGAGCCTCGATCGCGACTGGTGTGGTCGCACCCTGGTGTACCTCGTGTGGTATTTGTTTGCTACTTGAGCCAATCAGATGTCGATAAAGTGCCGATACGCTGCCCTTTTCTGTGAATGTTTGAGCAGATCGTCTGGTCAGAACCCATGGAACGCTACGCAACATGTTCAAGTGGCAGGCTTTCAAAGGTAGTGTACCTGGCTCTGTAATGGCGAATGTCGCTGCATAAAGTCGTCGTGGAAGCATCACTAGATTAGTCATACTTTCATCAGATGCCAGCATCAACGGATGGACTCGTTCCACGTGAAAACCAGCATGGTTCCTTAGTATATCGTCTATGGAACACGTCAGAAGGTACGAACATGACGGCGTGAAAGGCTTGTGTTGTTGTGAAACCAGAGCTCGTCAACGAAATTGGACACTGTGACTGACAACGCACACAGGCATCAACCAAAATCACGGATCGTGTAACGAGATTACCAGAAAGACTGTCATATGATTATGTATATTATATCGAAGATCACCAGACATGCTGATTCCAAATCCCATCGCCATGCGGTAAACCATGGTCAACATCAAAGCGCCATACATATGCATGCATTATGTCCCGTTTTCGTCAGCCTGCATCCAATACCGGATTTAAAAGATCTACATATTCGCCAGTTCCGCGTCGATGGCGCTGTCCAAGAACGCGCGCTTGTCGGGGCTGAGCTGACACTGTAACCTCTGCTCGGTCAAAGCCTTGAGCTGCTTCTTGGTCACGTTGTCGAGATCTACCTCTTGCAGACATGACTGAATAGCCTCTGTGATGGTAGTCTCTGAGGGCCCGGATGTCTGGTAACCTCCGATGCCGAGGCTCATGTTGCTTGGTGGTCTGCTGATGCCTCCAGGTGGCGACATCACACGCTGAGGTCCGTGGGCGTCAGGTGATTGCATACCCATCAGGTTGTCTGATGACAAGAAAGCCTGCGAGTTGTGACGAGAGTATTGAGGCGGAGTGTTGTAGTGGTCGCTCATTCCTCCCATTGACAACAGACGTGTCTGCTCTGGCCGTACCGTCGCATTGTCATTGAAGCCGTGGCTCATGACCGACTGTCTGTTCAAAAGATTGTAAGGAGATGGTGATTGCTGTGGTGGGCGGTATGGCATGTTTCCTTGAGGGAAGCCGGTAAGGATTGTTGATGCAGGTTTGACCGAGCTGTACATGCTTCGCATATCATCCATTTCGTATCCACCATCGTGATATGGTGACGGGACCATATCCTTTTCTTCGGCAACACCACGTCTGCCGGGAAGGCTATTCGCAAGTGCGTAGTCGTCCCATCTTTGGAGTGGAATGCTACGAGGGTCAAAGCCTTCATCCGACGTAGCGACCACCTGCTTGTTGCCCTTCTCTCCGATGACAACACGAGTGTTACCCCAGGAAAAGTCGTCTTGTTTCCAGAAAGAGTAGACTGGCAGTACAAACGAGTAGATGGGGTAGGCGCAGATGTAGATGATCATCCAACCGATATGTTGCCACTGTCTCTTGAGCAGGAATATGATTGCCTGCAAACCGTAGACAGCGGCCAACAGTATGATAGAAATCAACGGGAATTGACCAGTGTGGCTTGCGACCTTGTAAATGAGGTAGGCGAGATAGGCGCAAGTTGCTGGGAGAATGACGGTTCCGAAAAGATCGACGAACACGACGAATCTCATGGAAAAACAGCAGAAACCGCACAGGTCTTTCAAGAAGACGAGCTCAGCCAGGTTGTGAATGGTCGAGTTGATCCAACGACGTCTTTGAGACACCAAGACACTCCATGTATCTGGAGCAGCCGTAAGAGCATACGCATCTGGGATGAACTTGTAAGACATCTGTGGGAAGTGCTTGGTCATGAGGGTTGTCAGATAACGATCTTCTCCAAGAGAAAGCAGGTTCTTGATGTGTAGTGTGTCGACGTTGCAGTTGGAATAATCTTTGATGACTTGGTCCGAGATGATCAGTGGTTTGCCCTTGTCGGCAGTACGGAGACGATACATGGTGAAACTGAGAACTGTTAGCGACATTCGATCCGCAACTGATGCAGATTATACTCACCATCCGGGCAGACAAGTGACACTGCCGAACAAACTTTCAAAAGCCTTGGACAGATGATGGGAAATGTAGTATTCGTACACCTGAATCATAGTCGTCCAGCTGTGGTCTTCGTTCTCCAGGCTAGTCTCACCACAAATACCAGCAATCTTGGCGTCGTTGGCACAAGAAGCGACTAACCTGTTAAGAGAGTCCTCCTTGACCAGAGTATCGGCGTCGACCATGAGGAGGTATTCGTAGAGCTCGGGATCAACACCAATGATATTGTTGATCTGATGGAACATTTCGAGCTCAAGCGGAGACATGGGAGAGCGGTGGTGGACGCGGTTGAGGAAGCTCATGAGCAAGATCTGAGAGTCACGCTTACCACGGTTACCGGGCTTAGACTTGCTCTGTTCAGATTCTTTTCCAACCTTGACGATAACGATGTACGGGACAACGTTGCCTTCAAACTCGTAAAGACCGGAGTAAACCTTGCCGTAGTTCAGCTGCTCCGAACCTTGACCGACAGATTTGAATGGAAGAGCAGGTGGGTCAATCTTAGGGTCGACTCCGAGAATGTCCAGCACGATCTTGGGGGTTGGACGATCGTTACCACCACCAACAATCATACCGTCACAGATGACGCAAATGAGCTTCCTTTTGTTGTCGTATGCGAGAGCTGTGAGGGAGTCGAGACCTTTTCTCAAGTGGTCCTCACCTTCTGTGTATGCCGGAACCTGGCAGATGACAAATTTGTCCTGCATTGCAGGGCGACGTTTGGACCCGAACTGCAAAGCAGCCAAGAATTTGGTCAAGATTACACTGCAAATAATAATGGTAAAGGCCAGAAGAAGGTAGTTGTTGATCTGACACTTGATAGAGTCGCGAAAGTCAGGAATACCGGCGTAGAATACGTTGTCGAGACATTGCTGTGTGTAGTATCGCGTTGTAGCATTGATTTGGCTGTTCCATGAGGCGGAAATATCCTCACCCGGATTTGACTGAACCAATTCGACAACGTCATCTGGAAGCCAATTGAACGAGGCAAGATTGTTCTCGAGATTGAGCGTGTAGAAGTAATCCGTCATGTCGTAGATCTTGTTGTTCAAGATGAACCAGTAGCGTTGATCATTTTGGCCTTGAGTCAACACATCCTTTTTGGTGTATACTAGATCACCTTTGTAGTATTCCTTCATCGCCGGCAGGAAAGTGGTATAGTACCAGTTGATGTCGTGAAGCTTGGTGTCGGGGTTGGTTTGGTAGATAGGACCAGAACTGTGTAATGCAGCAGGGTAAGTGATTGAGTTATTCGCTTGCATGATGATTGTTGGATCCGTGACGTAGGCACATGAGTTGCTCAAAGGAGGCACAATATACTCCGAGACGTCCGTACCAGCAAAGGGTTGCATGTTCGCACTCGTCGTTGCATCACCGGCAATGTCACTGTGCTGGATCCTCCAGAATTTTGAGATATCGTAGACACCACCCCGAAAGCTGACGTAAAAGTCGTTGTTACCTTGGTGTTCAGAAACTTCCTGGGCGTTCCAGGCCTTGTCACTGTTCGGGCACAGCAGCCTTCCAAATTCAACAATCCAGAAGACAACCAGGGCGTTGATGAAGAAGATGATGCCAACAAGCACAAGTTTTTCACGCCATGCTAGACGCACATCGGGTCTCTTCATACCGCCAACGTACCGGAGCAGAGGCGAAGGAATCCAGAAAGTGAGAGTCCACACGGTCGCAACCCAGGCCCGACGACCAAAGGTGACTGGCTCCTCTATGATGTGCTTGCCGTCACCTATTTCAGGGTCAAGCTCACCGTAATAGGTAATCTCATTGCGCTTGTCGTCGCCCTTTGATCCCAGACCATAGTCACCCGGCACCTGTGTACGCACGGTGGGTGCTTTTGTGGGAGCAAGAGAGCGTGCACCAAGCATACTCTTGCCAGCCATGCTTTGACTTCGATCAAGCAGGTTCTCGCGGCTGACAGTGTTCTGATCACCGAACGGAGATGCGTAGAAGCCGTTGTCGATGTTTGGAGTAGAGACCTGGTAGCCGTTGCCGAAAGGACCCATATTCGGAGTGATATCGTCAACTGGCTTGAGATCAAGCATGCTTTCAGCCTCCCACCAAGCCGACTCGCGGATCCAGACGCGCTCGGAACCGACAATCACTTCGCCATTGCTCCAGCCACGCTCCATAATCCAGCTTTCGATGCCATCTCTGCCAGCCTGGCAGCCGAGACGGGAATAGCGGTCTACGAATTCGGCGTGGTCAAAGTCGGCAGTATAGTCTAGTTGTTTGTTACGGTAGTTCGCCCACTCGGGAAGCCTCAAAGCGCGAATCTGGCTGGACACGGAGCCTGCTGACCAAGGGAACATACCAGCAGGGAGGTTTGCAAGAGTGGACGGGGCATCGTCGGTTGGATGCAGCGCGAGATGGAACCATACACGACTGCTTGCAAGTGTGTGTGGAATGTTGATTCGACCAGCCTTGCCCAAAAGAATTCCTTCTCCAGAAATTGGGTAGAGTATGCGCCTGATGAAGGACGACTCCTCAGTTTCACTGCCAACCTTTTCCAGAACGCCTTCCCTTCGGTCGAGATCAGCCTCGCGATCTCTTGCGGAGACGCCTCCTTGCAAACCGAGATCAGCTTCACTCTCGGTCACAGCAGCTGTCATCTCACGAATGACGGAAGAACCAGCTGAGTGGACCGGAACACCATCCTCCTTCATCTCTGCATTGATGCCAGTGGTGTCGTCAAAAACGGTCCTAAGGGCGATGGCCTTGGCCAGAGTCTGGTGAGGAATATCGAGGACTGTGATAGAGACGGAATCACCGTCATCGTTTGAGGATGGCGGGGTGGCCAAACCAGCATCGCTGTCGGAGGATGAACCAGCCACCACTCCGTTGCGAAGCTCGGTGCGAATAGCATCATTGGCTTTTGTTATGACCCAGTCTACGACTGCTTCGTAAAGCGAGCCTATCAGGATCTCTCTCTCGGTGGTATCGCACTTCCTTAGCAATACGTCCGGCTCAATCTCTAGCAGACCAGCGACCTCTTCACAGGTGTTCTCCAAGACATCTTCGTCGACCAGGAAACCGAGAACATCCCCCAGCTTTAAGATAGCTGCCAATACGGAAAACAGGCTGCGAAGAGACGCCCCTTTGATGCCGATGGCTTTGAGAGAATCCCTGAAGTCTTCGGCCGAGGCGGCGTCGTCAGCGGTAGGTAGATATGAAGGCGGCTGAAAGGTCTCGGACTTTCTCAGCAAGGAGTAGGTGCTTGGATCTCGCAGCTCGAGATATTCGCGCTCCTTCGCAGTGGCGCTCTGAAGGAGGTAGTAGAAGACGTCGAAAGCACGGTGACCAGGACGAGGGGGAAGCTGTGTCAGACCAGTCTTTGTATCAATACCGGAGGCCGAGAGGGCAAACGAGGCTCCCGTCAAATCTCCAGTCAGAGAAAGAGTGAGGGTCGCGGCGAGCGAGGTGTAGCGCGGACAAGACGGGTTCTTAGGCGTAACGGCGAAAAGGAAAGGGCGAAGTGCATTGTAGGCGGTGTAGAAGCTGGCCGGGACGGAGAGAGGGAGAGTCGAAACGAATGGAACGAGCAGAGACGGCGTCGAGTCGTGTGAAGATCCCAAGATTATGCAGCCATCCTCTGCCCTTCTCCGCGCGTGTTCCCAAGCTCTTCTGCCCAGTTCAGCATCGACCACACCTTCGTTCAGTGCGGTGACCCAGGTGTTGACAGCAACGCTGGTGCTCGCCTCCAAGCCATACGGGCGACCAGATGTGTAGCTACTGTGAAGTGCATTGAGAAGTGTCGTAGTCGAAAGCTGAGCAGATGGCTGATGCGGTAGCCGTGGAGCAGCAGCAGAATGAGTCGAGTACATGGACATACGGCTCTGATTGCCCGCCATTATGAGGGATGGGTTTGGCACGAACAGCCCGGAGCGGGCAGGTTAAGATGTTGTTTGCAATCGTGTGCGTATAGAAGACAAGCAGATGGAGTTGGAATTTGTTGAGCGTGCTGCGCGTTGTATGAGTGAGACTGGAAGACAGCAAACGGTCAGGCACCCCTGAAGATACGTTGAAGGGCTGTCGCTGTGTCGAAGCGGTGGACAGCGAAAGACTATGAAGCGATTGTGGATCGAAAGAGGTGAATGCTCAGAGACCAGATGCCTGAAATGGAGCGCTGGTCTATGAATTGGAACAATAACGAGTAGACAAGAGGCGAAACGACACCCTTCAGTGAAGCATTACAGTGACTTCCAGTCGAAGAAGACGCTATGCATTGATGCTTTACTCCATTGAGGTTAGGGACTGGAAGATTGAATGAGTGGAGGATTCCGTGCCACCGCGCCACAAATGGAAGGTTCAAGCTAGAGCGCGTCGCCCAGCTAGAAACGCTTACCCCGGCAGAAGTCCTGCATGTATCTATACCGAACTGGACTGTTCCCATAGGCACAAGACGCACCTAACGAGGCTGTCGCACACAACGACCGCTGCTTCATTACCAGGCTTCTTGTACGCTCCGCCAGCAATGATTCAAGGAGAGGCTATGTGCTGAACATCTGGTTTGCCTCACCGAGCAATGTTCCCAGTGTAGGGCTTTCAATCGGCCTGAGGTGACGCGTCCACTGTCAAGCTATTTTTGGACGCGGTCTACCGGTAAAGTTGCCCTACATTATGCATAAAACGAACACCGTCTCCCGTCTTCACCGCGAGATTCATGAGAGCCCAAGCGTCTCAGGTGGAGGCGAATGGCCCAAAGGCTAGGGGCGGCCACGGGACACTACACATATCGTACATGTACGCAATGTATGACGGTCTACATGTATTTTCTTCTCTCCATTTTAGATCCGACCATCGTCGCGATTCAGCATTAATTATCAAGCAGTTCTGCGTGGCTTGAAAAACAACAACAATTGCTTGTTGATCTTCTCGCGGCCCCATGCACGTCTGACTTTAGCGTCCCGGATCTCGTATGGAGCGATGAATAAATTCATTGTTTTGACGGCAGCCCTGCATGAGGCAGAACAGGCTCAACAAAGCACCACAGCAACCTCAGCTGATGACCGCCTTGCATGATGTGGTGTATTTGTATCAGGCCTAGACGATGGTGTGGTTTGAGTGAGTAAAGAAGGACCTTTTCCTGTCACAAAAGGAGATAATTAATGTAAGCTGTTTCATCCTTACATTATTCGCCTCGCACACAACTACCCCACATTTGAGATATTCTTTTCGGAAAGGCAGGCACGATCGTTGTTTCGGGACTTCCATAGTAGACGTAGCGCGACGCGACACACAGATCAGCCGGTGCCGAGCGGCGAGCTGCGCCGCAGCCCCCGCCGTATTTACGACGTTAGTACATTTTTTGGTCAAGGGGCGGCGAACTCTACAGCGAGTACAGCACTTTCAATATGCGCCTGATGCACCACGAGTTGACTCTGACCAGACCGACTGCTTGTTACTGACCTTCATCCACCGAATCGTTCAGTTGCTCACCCTGCAACAAGCTGTGTTCATGTCCATCCAGCCTTGAAAAAAATACATTTTAATAATACCATCGTTTCTAGTCCAGCCACCGTTCGCTTCGTTCACGCGTTCGACGACCGTTCAGACAGGACCGCCGTCTGAGGCGTCCTCGACATTGCAAAGTCTCTCGTTCAGACACTCGAATCATCAGGTCGTTCTTGATACCGCATCTACTGCCACCGTATTCCTCACAGCCAGGCCGCAATGGCTAGTGGCACACATCCTCAGCATGCTACGGCATCGCTTCCTTCGCTGCCCGCACATTTGCAGTCCGACGCCCATCTGACATCTCATCTGGCCAGCAGATTCCATGTATCAGAACCTACTGCCCGACTCTCGTCACACGCCATTATCTCGATCAACAACTACACCTCCTCTTCGAAGGGCCCAAATGGCGGCAAAGAGGGCAGCGCCATGGCTGCTGCCGAAGAGCTTGCACAAAGGGCGCTGACAAGGATGGCGGCGAGGCAGGAGAATCAGGCCATCGTTTTCTTGGGAGAGAGCGGATCTGGCAAAACCACAGTTCGATCCCATCTGCTGTCATCCCTCCTCAACATCACATCAACCCCGTTGTCCAACAAGTTGTCTTACGCCGCCTTTGTCTTTGACAGTTTGACCACTACCAAGTCCGTTACTACCACCACAGCATCCAAAGCAGGCCTTTTCTACGAGCTGCAGTACGACACAAACTCCTCTGTCCACCCGACATTAATTGGCGGTAAACTCCTCGACCACCGCCTCGAACGTAGCCGCGTCACCACCGTTCCACCTGGCGAGCGGAACTTTCATATTCTGTACTATCTTCTCGTCGGTACCAGCGATGCAGAAAAGGAACATCTGGGTCTGGAGGAAGCAAGCGGCTTTTCCGTCAATCCTGCCAGCCACAGACACTCGGGAGGTCCAAAGCGATACAGATATCTTGGCCACCCCAGTCAGCTCAAGGTTGGTGTCAACGATCTCGAAGGCTTCCAGCACTTCAAGACGGCTCTCAGAAAGTTAGAGTTCCCGCGCGAAGAAATCGCCCGTATGTGCGAAGTCCTTGCTGTAATCCTGCACATTGGCCAGCTCGAATTCACCACTACACAGTCCACCATTCCAGCTCCTGATGACAGCGGTGGTTACTCTCACGAAGGTGGCGAGTCTGTCACGGCCGTCAAAAATAAAGAGGTTCTTACTACCATCGCCGCCTTTCTTGGTGTTGGCGAAAGTAATTTGGAGGAGAGTCTCGGATACCGTACAAAGACGCTAGGCAAAGAGCGTGTCACCGTTATGCTGGATCCCAAGGGTGCCCGCGAGAACGCCGACGAACTCGCCCGTACCCTCTACTCTCTTCTGGTTGCCTTTGTTATGGAGCGCGTTAACCAAAAACTGTGCGCCGCCGAAGACTCTATCGGAAACACCATTTCTATCGTTGATTTCCCCGGCTTCAGTCAAAGCTCATCGACTGGTTCTACACTGGATCAACTCTTGAACAACTCCGCTTCCGAGTCTCTCTACAACTTCTGCCTTCAAAGCTTCTTCGAGCGCAAGGCCGAACTTTTGGAAGCTGAAGAAGTCCAAGTTCCAGCCACGAGTTACTTTGACAACTCCGATGCCGTCAAAGGTCTTCTGAAATCCGGCAACGGTCTCTTGAGTATTCTTGACGACCAAATGCGCCGTGGCAAGTCCGACGATAAATTCCTTGAGAGTCTTCGCAAACGCTTCGACAACAAGAACCAGGCCATCGAGATAAGCCGCGCCACAGCAGTTGTGCCGGGAAGCAATTTCGCGACCCATAATTCGGCTGCTTCATTCACCGTGAGACACTTTGCTGGCGAAGTGGACTACCCTGCCGAAGGCCTCCTGGAAGCCAACGGCGAGAGCATCTCAGGAGATTTGATGAATCTCATTAACGCCACCACCAGTACCTTTGTCAGTGAATTGTTCGGCCAAGAGGCTCTCAACAAGATCCAACATCCAAAAGACCGGACAGCAGTTCTTCAAGCTTCGGTATCTTCCAAGCCGTCTCGCGTACCAAGTATGGCTAGGCGCAGAAACGAGAGGCCTGCAAGATTCGGCGCTCGTTACGAGGACGATGAAAGCGACTCGGGTGTCCGAAGCGTTTCAAGATCTGGCAAGCCCGACTCGTGGCAGCAATCTGGCGCTGCAGCCCAGTTTCTCAACAGTCTGGACAATATCAACAAGACGCTCACAGCGCCTTCAACAAACCCATACTTTGTGTTCTGCTTGAAACCAAATGATCGACGTCTCGCCAATCAGTTCGACAGCAAATGTGTAAAGGCGCAGATTCAAACCTTTGGAATTGCTGAAATCAGTCAGCGTCTGCGAAATGCGGACTTTAGCATCTTCTTGCCATTTAGCGAGTTCCTTGGACTTGCCGAAGGCGATACCTCTATTGTCGGTGGAAACCGTGAGAAGGCTGAAATGATCGTCGATGAAAGGAGCTGGCCCGGGAACGAGGCACGCGTCGGTACCACTGGTGTGTTCTTGAGCGAGCGTTGCTGGAGACAGGTAGCGCGCATCCCAGAGATCGGTCCGGCTGGCAGTCGTCACCTTGATGAATCTCCATTTGCCGACAACCTCACTCCTGGTGACGCTCTTAACTACAGTGACTCCAGGGCGCATCTCCTTGGCTCCCGCTCCGCCTCGCCTGTGAACTACTATACCGACGACAAGGTTGCCGGCTATTTTGGAAGCAGAGATCTGGATGCAAAGTCAGATGCCGGAGCGTCTGCTTTGAATCATGGAGACATGTTCCGTAACCTTGAGACACGAGAAGAGCTCGCTGAGAAGGGCAACGATGCGAAGATGGCAGCTATCGATGAGTTTCCTGTTTCAGGCAGTCGAAAGAGGTGGATGGCCATCGTCTACTTCATGACATGGTACATTCCCGACTTTGTCATTAGAATCGTCAACAAGATGCCTCGCAAGGATGTCCGCATTGCCTGGCGAGAGAAGCTGGCTATCAACTTGCTCATCTGGTTGAGCTGTGCCTTTGTCGTCTTCATCATGGGTAAGTCCATTCAGCCATGACAATGATATTTTCTGACATGATACAGTTGGCTTCCCTGCACTTATTTGTCCAACTCAGCACGTCTTCTCGACCGCAGAGCTGACCAGCCATAACGGTAAGAATGGTGCAAACTCTTATGCCTCGATTCGTGGTGTCGTCTTCGATCTCGGCGCCTTCATCCCAGTACATTATCCTAGCATCGTTCCTCAGTCCGCTTTGCAGAAATACGCCGGTCTTGACGCGACAAGTTTGTTCCCGGTCCAGGTCTCGGCCATGTGCCAGGGCGTGAACGAGAGTGGAATCGATCCAGCTGTCCAATTGTCGTACAACACCTTCAACTACTCCGGAGTAAACGCCATCGCTAGTGCAAACGACCCGAATGCGAGATACCACGACTTCAGATGGGCGACCAACGACTCTCGCCCGGACTGGTTGACCGAACAACTGATCTATCTCAAGTCGAATTTCGGAAAGGGTAACGTCGGATTCCCGGCTTCATACATCAAGACACTTGCCACCAAGTCCAACTCGATCGCCTCTATTAATGGCAAGGTATACGACTTCACCACTTACGTTACTGGAGGCCGGTCGCCGCAATACCCACCAGGTACAGCTCCGGCCTCTCCACCTCCCAATTCCAACTTTATGGACCAGACCGTCGTCGACCTCTTCCAGCAAAGAGCTGGACAGGATGTTTCGCAGTACTGGGAAGCGTTGCCTCTCGACCCTGCGCTCAGAAGTCGTATGCAGCTGTGCATGAACAACCTGTTCTACGTCGGAGACGTCGACACTCGAAACTCGGTTCGTTGTGTATTCTCGACATATTTCCTGCTCGCCATTTCTCTGATGTTGGTTACCGTCATCGGAGTCAAGTTTTTGGCCGCTCTGCAGTTCGGCAAGAAGAACACGCCAGAGAATCTAGACAAGTTTGTCATCTGCACCGTCCCAGCTTATACCGAAGATGAAGACTCTCTACGTCGTGCTATCGACTCGGCCGCCCGTATGAGATACGACGACAAGCGTAAACTACTCTTGATCATCTGCGACGGTATGATTATCGGACAGGGCAACGACAGGCCTACACCGCGCATTGTTCTTGATATTCTTGGTGTGCCAGATAATGTCGATCCCGAACCTCTCAGCTTCGAAAGTCTGGGCGAAGGTCAAAAGCAGCACAACATGGGCAAAATCTACTCCGGTCTGTATGAAGTCGGAGGTCACATCGTGCCTTTCTTGGTGGTTGTCAAGGTTGGCAAGCCCTCCGAGGTTGGGCGTCCTGGTAACCGTGGAAAGCGTGATTCTCAGATGGTCCTCATGAGGTTCTTCAACCGCGTTCATTACAACCTACCAATGAACCCCATGGAGCTCGAGATGCACCATCACATACGGAACATTATTGGTGTCAATCCTACCTTTTACGAATATCTTCTGCAAATCGATGCCGATACGGTCGTGGCACCCGACTCAGCTACTCGCATGGTTGCAGCATTCTTGCACGACACACGCTTGATCGGTGTCTGTGGTGAGACGGCCTTGACAAACGCCAAATCTTCGATTGTCACCATGATTCAGGTCTACGAATACTACATCTCTCACAACTTGACCAAGGCATTTGAATCGCTCTTCGGATCGGTCACTTGTTTACCAGGTTGTTTCTCGATGTACCGCCTCAGAACTGCCGACTCCGGCAAGCCGCTCTTCGTCTCCAAGGAGATTGTAGAGGACTATGCCGAGATTCGCGTCGACACTTTACACATGAAGAACCTGCTTCACTTGGGTGAGGATCGTTATCTCACTACGCTTTTGATGAAGTACCATCCCAAGTACAAGACCAAGTATATCTTCCGCGCTCACGCCTGGACCATCGCTCCTGACAGCTGGACCGTCTTCATGTCGCAACGTCGTAGATGGATCAACAGTACCGTCCACAACTTGATCGAATTGCTTCCTCTGGCTCACCACTGCGGTTTCTTCTGTTTCAGCATGAGATTCGTCGTCTTCCTGGACTTGCTCTCTACTATCGTCCAGCCTGTCATCGTTGGATACATCGTCTACTTGATTGTCCGTATCATTGAAGATCCAAGCGCGGTTCCAATCACAGCTTTCATCTTACTTGGTGCCATCTACGGTCTTCAAGCGATTATTTTCTTGGCTCGCCGCAAGTGGGAAATGATCGGATGGATGCTTATTTACATTCTTGCCACGCCGGTCTTTGCTTTCGGTCTTCCACTCTATGCATTCTGGCACATGGACGATTTCTCTTGGGGAAGCACCCGTGTCATTGTCGGTGAAAAGGGTGAGCAGGTCGTCGTATCTACCGAAGGCAAGTTTGATCCAGCACAAATTCCTCGCAAGAAGTGGGAGGAATACCAGCAGGAGCTTTGGGAGGCCCACACCACACGTGACGACCAATCAGTCGTGTCAGGTGTCACCTACGCGACCAAGTCACAGTACCCTGCTGCCAGTGTGTACGAGTACCCACCATCGCGTCCAATGAGCTCGCTCGGCGTTCCACCCATGCCCCGCGAGTTCAGCAGGAACAGCCTCGCACAGAGCTTCGTAGGTAGCGAGATGGAGATGAACGACTTTGCCAATATGCCAAGTGACGACCAGCTTCTGGCTGAGATCCGCGACATTCTGTCAAAGGCTGATCTCATGACCATCACCAAGAAGGGAGTCAAGGCAGAGCTCGAGAGACGTTTCGGAATGCCTCTTGACCCTAAGAGAGCCTACATTGGTAGTGCCACTGAGGCCGTTCTTAGTGGGCAGTTGTAGATGATGGATTGATTTCAGTTTGCATATTGCGTGGCGTTTTCGAAAAGGATATAAAAATGATATATAGTCATTTGTAATGATGAACAGGGGTACATTATTGAAATATTGTTTATAACGACAAATGATCAACATCAAGCTCCTCTTTTACCTTCGCTACCTTAATCTTTCCATGATCTGTTCGACACCCGTCATTAAGACGAAGGTTTGATGCTCGAAAGGTGAATGCCTCTGTGAGCCATGACGTGATGGTGAAGCTGAGCTTTCATTCCCCAAGCTGAACCCCAAATCGTAAAGTGATCAATAGTTGACACCACGCGACACCATACATACACATCCATCTTACACGCAATTTATAATGTCTGGGGGCTGGAACACAATAGAATCAGACGCTGTTAGTTCACCTCCTTCAGTCTCGAGCAAAAAGTCACTGACACCACTCAAAGGGCGTCTTTACCTACCTGATCGAGAATCTCGGAGTCAAGAATGTGCAGTTCGAAGAACTCGTCTCACTCGACAGCAGCACATTACAGCAACTTAACGCTTTAGGCGTTATCTTCCTCTTCAAGTATCCAACAGGCGAGAAACCAACAAGTGTACCGAAAGACGGGACGTTTGACCATGAGGCGGTAGAAAAGGGCAGCACAGGCGAGGAAGGCGGAGTTTGGTTCGCGGCGCAGACGATACAGAATGCATGCGGTACACAGGCTTTGCTGAGTGTATTACTGAACAAGCAAGGAGAAGGAGTAGAAATCGGTGGACCGCTCGGCGAGTTCAGAGAATTCACACGAGCGTTCCCAGCAGACGTGAGTCTCCCAGAGATTCATACCAGTCAAGTAGGGGGATAGGATACTGACCAGCCCAGCTACGAGGCGAAGCGCTCTCAAACTCAGACCTCATTCGCGACGTGCACAACTCGTTCGCGCGCTCCTCGCCCTTCGTCAGCGACGAGACCCGCTACGCCACCGAGGACGACGACGTCTACCACTTCATCGCCTACACCAGCATCAACGGCACACTGTACGAGCTCGACGGCCTGCAGCCCGCGCCCATCAACCACGGAAAGTGCGGCGCGCAGGAGTTTCCGGAGAAAATCATCCCTGTCCTGCAGAAGAGGATAGAGCGGTACCCGGCGCATGAGATCAGGTTCAATCTGCTGGCTATGTGCAAGGACCTCAGGCAGGTGGCGAGGGAGAACGGTGATGAGCAGATGCTGTATAACGAGGAGCATAAGAGACGGCAGTGGCAGTGGGAGAACGCGCTTAGGAGACATAATTTTGTGGGGTTTATTGGAGAGGTGCTGAAAGGGGTTGTTGCGCAGAAGACTCAGGAGGGGACGTATGATGGTTGGGTCAAAGAGGCGAAGGATCGGACGACTAAGAAGATGGAGGAGGCGCGGAAGAAGGGTGGGCAGGGAGATGAGATGGAAATGTAAAGCATTGTTGGGCGAGGATCAGAGACACATGGAAGGCAGATCTAGAGCTTCGGTGATACCCTGGTATGATGATTGAATTTCCGCCAATATGGGCCGTGAATGATCTACAAATTCTTGTCTCAGTAGGCTGATGGTTTACCGGGTAGTATTTGGAATCGCGTGCTAGAGCTGTGGTCTCCATACAACATGAAAGTTTCTCAAACCCACGGGACGTACACGCAAGTTTTCAAGATTGGTGCATAAGTCATACATGGCGTTCGCAATATCTACAATTTGCTCTTTGCATCCTCCTTGGAGATCTCGATCACCAGCTTGCCAAACTGGCTAGCGTTCTTCATGTCTTCGAAGAGACCGTTGATGCCGTCAAAGTTGTCGAGCCCGGTGACCGTCCGCGACACGACGGGCTTGATCTGCTTGTTCTTGACGAACTCGACCATTTCGGCGAACTCTTTCCTCGAGCCCATCGTCGAGCCTTTTAAGTCAATGTTCTTGAGCACCGCGCTCATGAGCCATGGCATCTTGGGGCTGATAGTCATGCCGTACACCACGATCGTACCTCCGGCCTAGAATCTCATTAGTCCCGTCTCGAGCCATTGAGTCACAGCAGAAATTACCCTGAGCAACTTCGACCCCTTCTCAACAACATCTCCACCAGCACCGTCAATGATCGCATCCAGATAAGCCCTGTCCTTCGGTAACATGCCCTTCAACTTCTTATCCCAATCCTTGTCCTTGTAGCTCACGCCGCCCTTCGCCCCCAACTTCTTCGCCTTGGCAAGCTTCTCCTCACTGCCGCTCGTAACGAACACATTCGCGCCCGCCGCCACAGCAAACAAGAGCGCCATAATCGCGACGCCGCCTCCAATACCCGTGATCAGAATATTGCGCCCCGCCTTGCAGTTGCCAGACTTCGTGACCGTAGCCCTCCACGCCGTGAGACCCGTCAAAGGCAGCGCAGCGGCTTCAGCGGCGCTGAGGTGTCGCGGTGCTTCCTCCAGCATACTGGCGTCGATGACGAGCTCATCGGTCAACGTGCCGAGGGGGTTCGTCTTCGTGCCGCCGAGGATGGCGTAGCCGGACGGTGATTCCGGGCCTTCGGGATCAGACTGCCAGCCTTTACCTGGGTTCAGGATCACGCGCTTGTTGGCCCATTGCTTTGCGGCGGCGGAGTCTCCCGTGGAGGTCACGATGCCGCAGCCGTCGGCGAGGAGCGGGACGCCGAAAGTTGTGCCTGGGTACAGGTGTTGGCGGATGAAGAGGTCGCGGTGGTTTAGCGCGGAGGCGAGGAGGCGGACTGTCACTTCGTTTGAGGACGGGGACTTGGAGGGGGTCTGTGTTCGTTAGATATAGGTTTTAGATTGCTGGTTCTCGAGGGCAATGGTTGATGCGGGGATGTTCGGTTTTGAGGAAGGTGAGGCTTACTTGGATCTTTTCGAGGTCATAGTACACCTTGCCCGGCTTGCCTGCCGGTCCTTTGATTGTGATAGCTGTCGGCATATTGTATCAATTTTCGACGGCAATTGCTGTAAAGTATTTCTGTAGCCACGAGACGAAGTCATGGGGAAGTTGATATGGGTCACCCTATCCCCGCAATCCGGGGTAGGTACCGAGGCTCGGGGAGATGGCGCTGAGTAAGCACGAGCTGCAGCTTCACGTGCTTGATTTCAATATTATTATTGTCACCAACGAATAAAAGCGCGTTGAGTGTCGTGATGATGTTCTATCCGGGTCAATGATATCTCGTTATTTACACTGCAACTCTCTGCTCATGCCCCGGTCCCTTGCAACACAATTCAACCACCTTCCAAGCGTCGAGAACGTCTTCGGAATGGCTTCTCTTCTGCTGGCCTCCCGAAGTACGCGTTCAGTATAGGCGACGGTCGTCTCTGTACCATTTCGCGTCGCCTGGCTCTGGCCGCTCGCTGTGGTACCTGAGGCCGTGATTCTGCCACTTCGGTCTCGAATCGGCTCGCGTCTCTATACGACGGTGACTGAGGAATAGGAGGCCTTTGCACTCTTTGACGGACGCTGTTGGAAATGCCGATTGGGATTTCGGCCGAGTACTCTGATCGACACGAGGCAGAGCTGTCCTGAGAACACTCGCTGCTGTCTTGCGAGCATACTGATCCCACCGTGGCTTGGGCCGGCGAAAGGGGCGGCTGCCAGTCGTCGTCCTCTTCGAAGACTGTTCCGCGGTCTTCGTCGTCCTCCTCGGTTTCCTCGATAGTTGGCTCAAGTTCTGGTTCCTCCTGGATGACATCCTGCTCCGATGCAGCAGTTCGGGCGGACTCTTCGTGAATGATTGAGAGCCTTTTACGGACTTCTCCCTCGCGGGGACGAACACAGCCGTTCGGGCAGTTATTTGATGTCGTTTGCCTTCGGATGTTCTTATGCGAAGGCTCACATATCTTGGGCCTGCCCGGTGCGTCACCTGCAGGGTGCTCACTCCACCAACGGTTCCTGTCCGATTCGAACACGGGGCACGGCGAGATAAAAGTCGGTCCCGTGACGCAGCCGCAGTGGAATGTCTCGATGAGATAGCGGCACATCTCGAAGGCTTTCGAATATTCAGATGTCGATGCGGAAAGAAGGCTCTTCTCCAGCGCAAGACGTCGAGTATATATATCCAGACTGACTACCACTTTACCACCGCGATCAAGTCGATAACGTGGTGGCTGGAGCGGCACGAGCACCACATGCAGATAATAGTACACAAACCTATCCTGGACTCTCACAAAGGCTGTGCGAGTTGAGCACGGTATTTGTACTGCCATGCTCAAACACTTGTTTGCTCGATGCAGCAAGCGCAGTCACTGAAGACACGAGCACAGCATTGCATATGCGTATAGATCCGCGGCATGCTATCAACTATCGGAAATGCGCCTACTCGAAGCACGAAAACCCAAAGATTGCTCTGATGCACCAGCAATTTACCTGCACTACGAACTGCTAGAACGCTTGCAATGTTTGCTACTCTCAGAGGTCCTCCACTACGGCATTAGGCACTGTGCATCTGCATCCCGACCATTCGAGTACCACATCTTTTCGTACCACCTTCGCGATTGCGTCTCTCTTCGGTCCCGTTGGCATCAACCAGGGATCAACTCCGCCGACTTGTCCTCCGTATATCCTCCCAGATCTGCTGCTCCTTCCATAGTTGCGCACAAGTCGCACAAGGTTCGGTAGAGTGCACCTCGATAACGTCCTCTGGTCTCGATCCGTTGCAGGGATGGGGCCTCGCCCCTTGACAGTGGTTCGCGCGCCATGTTTCCACTCGTCGACGGAATTTTGAGCACTCGTTCTCTGGTACCATGTAGGCCCGGGTGCGATGGCGGCAAGCCCAGCAGTGTATGAGCCAGACACACATCGTGAGAAGGCTTGGCAAGCTTTTGGTGATCGACTTGGTTGTGGTATGGCTTTGATTGTGGACGATTAGTTCTCTGCGACGGCTCTTTCTTGCTATCCCAGATCAGACAAGGCAGCGTTGATGGTATATATACACATCGCTTATCTTGCACTCAAAGCAAGGAAATCATGGCACATATTATCAAGCTATACGAGCAGCATTATGCGATCGTCTCGTTGGTATACACAGCACAATGTGCGACTCTGGACACATCTAAAAGCGCTTGCTGTACGACAGCCGACACCCTTCGTGCTCAGTCCTGATTGGACAGCACAAGTGCTGAATCCTTGTACTAGATTTCGAAACGACGACATTTTTGTTTGCTTCCATACCTCGACCTCATCATACCAATCACAGGAAGAGGTTGGGTTCTACTGCTCTGTTTGCTACATACGTTAAAGCACAGGGACTCGGTACATGTTGCACCTACGCTTAACGCCGAAAACTGCCCCTTCGATTCGGCGTGCGTGCACTCTCATGAACCTCAACGGTAGTGCACGCCATGATCATTTTACGTGAAAGGGTATCGATACAAATCGGCAACACGCTAGTTACAGTATCCAACATGACTGCTGAGCTACTAACGTCCTTGAACCCGGACACGCAGTGGACGAGACTGTAACAAACCACACAGCCATTCACAACCTCCTTCCGTCAACGCATTGATATTTCACTCTTCCATGAGGGACGACGTCCGGTGCTCTGACGTTCCGAGCATGACCGACAGACGCTTCCGACAGGCTGAGTCTCGATGTTCGTGTCGCGTACGCCCTGTGGCGAGCTGGGATTCTCGAATGGAGCGCAGACTTTCGGCTTGGGACTCTGCATTCGATCTCCTATGTAAGTCTTTTGCTTATCGAGATATGGTTTGCAGTGGGTGTAGAAGATGGCGGGTTCAGTGTGGGCGCATAAGTAGCGCTTTTGTTTCCATTGGCACATCTTGATTTTCTTTAAAGTGTTGTTTTTTGAATAGGACTCGTAAGTTCGATTTCGATGATTTGATGTGGCTATTACGAAACACAATGATCGATCTCACGCCGAAGTCTGAGATCGGAGGGCTGGGAAACAGTATTCGAAGCATGTTGATGCCCTACAGCCTTGTCACGAGCGGTCATGTGCTGTCAACGCGATATTGCGTGGAGACACTCGTGATCTTGAAACAAGGCGCTGGCGCTTGCGGCACGACGGAAAGCGCTGGCAAAACAAACCTAGTGAGGTACGGCTGAATAATCTAGTGAGGTACGGCTTTGATGACCACTAATTAGTAACCTTTGATAGCAGATCCTAGTCTCCAGTCACGATCGCTTTTTCAACTACGTCTTGGATTCCTGATCAGTATCTTGGGGATCCACACTCCGAACACGGGTTTATTCACGTACTGAGTGAAACAACAATAAGATATCTGCATCTATGCACGCAGTTCACTGTACACTCGCCAATCGACTTTCCATCGGCAGGCTCCGCAAGAAGGTACCATGTACTTCAAGCCAGAAAACCCCGCATCGACCTCCCGCTGTACGCAAAATCATCCAACAACCACTAGACACAACCAGGCCGTCAACCAACATGATGTCCGCGACTCAACGACTTCGCATCCGTGGACTTGTCTTGCCAAAAAGAAGAGCTCCAGCACGCTGGACAGGGCATCTTCATAGGGATCGGTTCGAAGTTGCGCCAAGCGCCCGAGCGAGTGATGGGGCATCTAGTCGGTATCGCGTTCGTATGTGGGTTTGCTTTATGCGCGTCCATGCGAACGAGGAAATCGTCACATAAATGTTCTGAGCGCACTGCATCGGGTCCTTCGTGGCCACAGGTGTATTTGCATGCTGTCCATTTACACATTTGACGGAGAGTGATGGCGGTTATGCTCAGATTGGCAGATATTGCAAGGAGAGGTGTGTACGGGTAAGGCTGAGTTGCGATCTGATCATCGACATTCATGCTAAAGCTCACACACACAATGTTTGCTGCTCGCCAAATGCTTTTCACACGCTCGCCGATAACATGCTGACATACGACTCGAGGGTACATCGGCTCCCATCGGCTTCTTAATTCGTGCGACGATACACAAGGCCCAAGTGTAACAGAAGCCCAAACCTGCTTCAAGTTCATGGCGGCTCGCCGGATCACGGTTCCGCGTCGAATCATACAACCTAGTCCAAGATTGCTTGAACCTATACCGCAAAAGCCACTACAACCCGAACAACCTCCTCAACGATCCCCAGCACGTGCACCGCTTGCAGAGGTACAGGGCAACAGAGTCAGAGTCCCACAGACAGGCTCCCCGAATCCAGTAGCAATGACAAATAATCATGCCCAGCTTCCACCTCCTCGAAGCTTAGCACAGGAGATTGCTGAGATGAAGGAGTTCATAGCACTGAAACAACGGGTTAAGCAAATCCAAGATGCAGACAGAGTAAAGTTTCTCTATCTGTACTTGTAGTATGCTCTGTATTGACTATCACAGGAGGGACGCTCGGTGTCATTGTCAACTTGGCAGATATACCCCGGTGGCTCTGATCGATCAATGTCAACTTTCGACGTCGGCGGCAGATTGAATTGTACCTTACCATACGTGCTCCCCTGAGTACGGCGCCACATGCGAGAAGATGCTCTGGGTAAGGTCGGTATCGAGGTAGAGTTCGATATTTCTTTGCGATCACGTGCACAATCAAGGCTGAACCCCGGCTTTCCAACCTCCATTCTCATTGCTTGGCCTATTCATCTGACACAAAAAATGACCGTCTATACACCACCCTCGCTTGTTTATCGACGAGGTTCCATCACTCCATCAATCCATCAGTCCATCGATCCAACTGTGTTTCCTTGGTCCAATCAAGCGTGCGTTGTAAGAGATTGTTTACCCACTCCCGTACATTCCCCTGTTAGCCCTGCAAGAGATTGTTCACCCACTCCCGTCCATTCCCCTATGAGGCCTGTCACGACCGAATTCAAAGCCTTTTGTGCTTGTACCGTCTTCCTTCGTGAGCTCCAATGGCAACAATGGCAACTTTGCCTTCTAAGCGTCGTATCCTCGCAACTTGGCTTGGTATTTTTCGCGGTCTCCAATCGCAGCGCATGATCGACAAGGCGCGGTGCATTCGACATCAACATTGGGCGCAGGCTCGCATGGCACGGGTTCAGGGTGGGTGAACCATGGTTGGACTGTGACACTTGTTCTTTGGAAGTCCTCGATCGCTTTCAGATACTTCTTTCGAGCTGAGCTGTGAACGTCGCATGACTCGATCACGTAGTCGCCCGTGTGGTTGCAGAGATACACGAGGCGTTTGTTGACACACATCTTGGATGTGAGTTGTTGGTAGTAATCGTTGGTATAATAGCTTAGTTGAACTGCCAATCGGAGATAGTCGATCGTGAGGAATACTTGATGGTATTTACTGGATGTGTTTTTGAGAGTGGTGAGCATGATAGGATGCGATAGGGCCAATATATAAGTTGTCGCTACACGTACTAGGTCGAAACTGCTCAAAAATGCTCATTCGCATGTGGCAAGACCAGTACAGAGCGCGTTGCGAGGATCAACCATGGCTGCGCATACCTCATTAAATGACCGTCATTCACTTGTTGACTATGCTTAGGGTCGCTTGGTGTGACATCAGTACTACCCTGATTTTCGTGCCCCGTGGCACGAGTGCACAGCATGTCTGCCATAGTCATCTTCATTCACCTACCTCGGCGTGATGGCATGGATAACAGCCAGCGTGAGCTGCATCAAGGAGGATCAGTCTGGGCGTCCCTCCAGGCTACGCGCACGAAGCCAGAGACGACGTGGAGTGAAGCGCTCAGACACGCAAGCGGTGACGGCGTTCACCTCTGTCACAACCTAGCCATACATAGTTAGCGTCAAATCTTCTTCCAACCTCTACCTTCTCATCATACGGTCACAGAAATTATCCTGATACACCTCGTGATCTGAAACGAATAGCCCATACTATTCCACGCCGCGCTCTTGTATGACGAAGGCACAAAAATGGTGTGCTCAGCAAATCGAGCGAGCCGCAGTGCGACGGTTCGACCCAGGTGTAACAGCACAGCCTAGCAGGTGCCTGACTCGGCAATCACGATTTCAACCACAAGTCTCTGGTACTACAATCGTTTGATACCACATGCCTGGTAATCACATGTTCTGTCACGAAACTATGGCTACACGGGCGCTTCGCGATGGAGGCTGACTGTGATACAACTCGGTGTCACGTATTCCATCATACGTTTGCTCGTCATATCAGGAGTCGATACCCTTTCCCTCAAGACAAAAGGTATATACACGGTACATTCATATATATATCTTCCCCTGCCATCACCACCGCAAGCCCCAACCACCCATCCGCAACTCCTCACATCACCATGTGCCACTTCATAACAACGCGCTACACCTGCCGCCACGTCTTCAAGCCACAACAAGACAACCCCTTCGTAGCCTGCGAGCGCTACCGAAGCGCCTACGCCGCCTTCATGGCCGATCCACGCAACAGACCCCAGGCCGTCGTATGCCCCTATCAAGGCAACACCGAGTTCGTAACGCTCGACTACCGATGCGTGCACTGCGAGATCGATCACCGGTCCGGAGGACGGATGGGTTCGAGGAGATGGACCGAGTTGTTTGAGCGCATCAAGGCTGAGTATGCGCTTTCGGGGCGGAATCTAACAGTCTATCGATGAGGGATACCGGAGTAGAGTGAGCAGGGGGAGGCGTGGGTTGGCAGAAAGCTGGAACGGCACCTTGTGTGAACATGATCGTACACGCATGTTGAAAAAGCACATGCATGAAGACCTTTGCCTGTGTATCTGTGTGGATTTCTCTTGCGCAGTGCAGGGCCTGGAGAACAGCAACGCGCTCTCGATATAGAGAGTCGTCAGGGGTAGCGGACGGTCGCGTCACTTGCAGAGGAAGCATGGCAAATACAGCACGAAGTGTCACGTGCGTTCAACGCGTTCAGCCAGCCATGAAGATCACGAGTCAGGGTAATCACAACACCAAGTCATGCGTACACGAAAGCACTGGATGGTTTACTATCAGTCTCTAGTCACACTTCAAACCCAGTTTCACTCCATAGACTCTCATTGCATTCATACTAGTTCCAGCGATACCTCCCTCGACAGCCCTTTACTAAAGGTCGATCCCACTTCAAAACCCTCGATCCCACTTCACTTTGTCGCCGAGAGATAAACACAGCTCCTGATTTAGTAGCACGTTCTCGTGGCAACTACTCTGGGAACTAGGTTATGATTTTCAGCACTGGACAGTCAATGATGTCCCTATAGCGGGAATACGCCGAATTTTTGAAGACGAGAAGTGTCTCTCCGACTTCTTCATCAGCATGGACAGGGCGCGAACATGGTTCGAACAAAGACGAAACCACCGATACCCAACAGTGTCTATGTTCAAGACTAGAGAACAATACCCACACTGCGGAGTTTGGTACACAATAGGCGCCACTACCCTCAAAACACAAGCCATGCTGGCTATTGGCACTGGGATTACGAAGTTCGGCAGAAGCTTGCAGAGAAGAGCCTCACGTACAGCCATCTATGCGAATTTTCCTAGTGCATAAATCCAGTGCATTTGACAGTTGAATCTATCGGACACAACGAGTCTCGAAAGACATGCCATGAGCCGCCCGTACCTCTTGTCCGTTGTAAGCCTGGCAACACGGTCGAGACACGCTGTATCACCTTTCGACCCGGTGCACGCCCACACGGGTTCGACGACCGTGTCACAAGACGTCTGCAAGCGGATCGGGTCAGGACGAAACAAGTCAACTGTCCTTATGACTGTGAATACTCTGATACTTCCGAAAAGGTTATGTCACACTGCCTACAACAGCACATCAGACAAGCTTGCGAAAGCTCGTGCACGAAGATCTTTGTCACATGCGATCAACGCGTCGAGTCAGCCATGAGAATTACGCGTCGGAGGGATCAAAACACAGTCGGTTGAGGCTATATAGATCAGAGCCTTCGGGATTGAGGTGTTTACTATCGAACTCCACTCATACTATAATCCCGCATCCAGCTCGATTGAGTCATGTCTTCTGGCCCAACCCACTCACACTAGTCCCGGTGATACCTCCTGGTGTCCTGATGCTCGCCCAAATCACTCTTCACGAGGTGAAACCTGTCTTTGTTGAACCACTCGCACTTGACGATTCCCATCAGGAGTCCGTGATTACTCTGCCACACATGGAGCGACTCGCCAGGGAGCAGTGGGTCGCGTGACAGTGCTTCGCAGTTTGGGCACTTTAATTCAATGAGTGGGTAATACAGTGCTTGGTCCATAGTCATTGCATCTGCACAATCCCAGTTCCTAGATCAGCCTGCCACGTAGTAGTAACGACCCATCGAGTACCACTCCCTTTGAATCGTCCTGGTCAAGTCTCTGTGTCGCTCGATGCAGCTGCGGTGGTTTCCGCAGTATCTGGCTTGGTCGCGCGCTCGTGCTTCGCAGCTGGGGCATCTATAGTCGAGGATCTCGAAGTTTTCAGTTTCTCGAGTCCTTGCGCAGGGCTGTGGGCGGAAGCCATCGCGGATTGATTGGAGCACGCGTTCGCATGGCCCATAACTGCTTGGCCCGTCTGCTGTGTGGCCGCAAGCAAAGACGAGGACCCGATACTGACACATGGGTGCTGGGATTGGTAACCGGGACGGGTAGACGGGGTAGGTAGCAGGCCTTTCCCTTGGTCGAGTGGCTTGTGGAGCGGAAAGGAAGCCGTGACCGAAGACTCGAGCGTTGATGGAAGGTCGAGACTGAGCTGTGTGGATATCAGTGGATGAACGAAGACACAATGACGAGGAGGAAGCTCTAATAAGGAGTCGTTGTCGCGCAGCAAGATAGCCAGAGTGACATTGATTGCTCTGATGTTGTTGCTATCAGTGCTGATGCTACACAGCACCGTGCGTTGCCATGGGTGACTGTATCACATCTTATGATAAGGTGTGGTAAACGGTGGTTGTGCAGGACTGGCGCAAGCAGAATGAAAGTAGGTGGTACATACCAGCGTGACACGCCAACCACGGCGCCAAAACAACAGACACCCAGGCCCTGCCGCTTCACCAGGGTTGCTCGCTGTGGCGCTGCTGGATCTCTGCCATCTTTCGATACAGGCGATCCACGAATGACTTCTCCGACTCGCCGAGCTCCTTCTTGATCTCCTGCAGAGCCTGGCATCGGGGGCATCGATAGCCAAGCTTGCGAATGACGGCGTTCGTCGGAGTCAGCGCACATTGCGCAGGCGGCTCCTGCTTGCGATGGCGGAAGTCCCATTGAGCGGCGAATTTCTTGCAGTGCCTGACGTTGTCGACCGGCTCGGTCTGCCAGCATCCGCAAGAGTACCTCCAGCCGGTATATTCACACATCGCTGGGATCGTGAATGCTCTGCTGGGTGAAAAGTGGAGTCAGTCTGTGATTGCTGTAATGATGTGTGGAGAACTGTGAGTTGATGATGGCGATTGTCCATATCACTTACCTGACCGTATATATATATATATACGGTCAGGTAAGTGA